>JACCDO011544854.1_pt1 | contig 24287 bp, 21 predicted proteins | sample 7446101 | NCBI WGS metagenome assembly JACCDO01 (sample SAMN15323440, study PRJNA562643) | freshwater metagenome | isolation source: river surface water | place: USA:Blue River Watershed | collected 2017-08-16
GTAATTTTAAAATTAAAAATAATTTTAATCAATTAGATAGTGAAATTATCGATTTGAATACATTTAATTTTAAAGAAAAATCTAAAATAATTAATCAAACTGATAATATTGATAATATTGATAATATGGATAATATTCACAATTTAGAAGAAACTCAGTTGAATAATAATCAGAATGACATTGATCCAGATTTATTATTAAAACAAAATGATAATAATGATTTAAATAACTATAGTCAAAATGAAAATGTAAAAGATTATGATATTAAAAATGAAGAATCTGATGAAAATTCTAATCAGATACTTTATAATGATTATCAATTTCATAATCAGGATATTGATAATACTTTTGATTATAATGAATATGTTGTAAATGATAAATCTGATAATTGTTCTGATAATAAATATGATGAAAATAATGAAGAATCTAATAATAAATCTGATAATTCTTCTGATAATAAATCAGAAGAAGATTATGAGGAATATCGTAAAAAATTAGAAATAGAGCAAATACAGAAATTTTTAGATTCAGACACCAATATAGATAATATAAGTGATTTAAATAATTTTAATATAGAAAACATTAATTTGTTAACCCAAAGTATTTTTAATAGAAGATCAAAAAATAAAATAGATGAATCAAGATCAGATTCAGATAAAATCCAAGTTCCAAATAATTTACATAATGTACATGATTTAGAATCTAATCATTCAAACTTGTCTTCTAAATTAAAAGATAAATTGGAAAAAGTTTTAAAACAAAAATCCGGGTCTGAATCTGAACCTGAATCTCAACCTGAATCTGAACCTGAATCTGAACCTGAATCTGAATCCAAATCTAATAATAAAATAGACAGTGAAAATATGTTTGATACTGAAAATATGGTAAATAATTGTGATACAGAAAAATCAGAAACATCAGATTCTGTACATTCGTTGAGATCCAATAGATCAAACAGATCAAATCAATCAAACAGATCAAATCAATCAAACAGATCGGTAGAATCAGTAGATATATTTGGTGATAATTCATCGTTCAAGATAAGAAATATATCTAAGGACTTGAACAATTCAATTCAGATAATAATAGAATATTTGGATATGAACAATAATATATTATTAGACAACACAGATGGATTAACAAAATTAGCGATAGAAATAAAGAAAAATTTAAAATCTCAATATTCAAAGGAATTATCAGAAAAATTTGATCGTGTATTCCAGAAGGCGATAATATCCAAAACAATAACAGATACAGATGATATGCGCGAATATTATACAATTCAAAAAGAATTATTAGAAATAAAAAATCAGTTATAAAATATTTTTTATTACCAGAATATTTTTATTTATCCAATAGATAATATATAATAAATGCCAAAAACTGCTTCAAAAAAAAGTTCAAAAGACACATCCAAAAAATCCTCCAAAAGAGGTTCTAAAAAAGGTTCTAAAAAAGTATCTAAAAAACCATTGAAAGTATATTGTGGTATTAAAGAACCGATGCGTTCAAATCATAGAAGAGGATCTATGCAAGAATGTTTAAATGCTGGTAAAGTAAGTTATTATGGAATAAAAAAAGTCGATTCCAGATTATTGAATAAGATAGATAAAGAGAATAAAAATAAATTGGTTCAAAAAGAAATTAATGGTTTGAGAGGAGACATTGCAGGAATATCTGGTAAAGAAAATAGATTTAAAAGAGAATTAGATGGAGCTAAATCAGATGCTGATATAAAAAAAGCAAAAGATAAATTAGCAGAATGTAAAGAAGAAAAGATTAAAATAATTGAAAAAATTAAGAGATTAAAAGAAAAATTAATTGTTTAATATAAAAAATATTTAGTCAAATAAAAAATTTTATTATAAAAATATATTTTTATATATATAATAATATATTAAAGATGTCAAATAATGTTTTAACAAAAGATCAAGCAGTAAAATTAATTGAATGTATAAGATTTTTAAATGATCTTAAAATAGGAAATATGGAATTCAAATCATATAACTCTGGAGATAAATTTATTGTTTTTAATGAAAAAACAGAAAGAGAAGTTAAAATTAATTTATCTGAATTACCTATTGAATCATCTGGTGAACAAAATGGTGGAGCCGATTCAGATGCCTCATATGCAAAAACTAACAGTCTTTTCATTAAACAATCAAAATCTAGTTCTAAATCAAAGCATACTAAATCAAAAGATTATTCTGCTACTTCATCTAATTTTATGGGTGGAGGTATGGCTGAATCAGACATTTATTCTGCTACTTCATCAATTGCTACCAAGAAAAATATGTCAGGAGGTGCTATGTATTCAGCAACTTCATCTGTTATGCCTGGATTTAATGGTGTATATTCTACAACATCCGATGTACCTAGAAATATGTCAGGTGGTGGTATGTACTCTGCAACTTCATCTGCTATGCCAGGATTTAATGGTATGTTATCTGAAACATCAGATGTACCTGGAAATAACATGTCAGGTGGAAATAACATGTCAGGTGGTGGTATGTATTCAGCTACTTCATCAGCTATGCCAGGATTTAATGGTGTGCTATCTGAAACTTCTGATGCACCTGGAAATAATATGTTAGGAGGTGGTATGCATTCGGTTACATCATCACTTGTACCAAATAATATGTTTGGTGGTAATTATTCAACTACATCTGACATGCAAGAAGGTGGCGGAATGACTTCAGATCCATATTCAGCCACATCTACCTTAAGATCAGATCGTGGTGGTTTTAGACAAAATGGTGGTAATTTTGGTTCAGAATTAGATACATTAATGTCAGTTTCTGAATTAAAAGGAAAGAAAAACAAAAATTTAGATACAGATATATTTAGTAGAATACAAAAAGCACAATCCCAAACACAAAATGGTGGTGGTCCAAGTGAAAATACTAAAGAAAAATTACGTAATATTGGTATTCACTCTACTTCAACTTCTAGTATTTGTGAATAAATTTGCTAATTAATTTGTTAGTTAATTTTATTTAATAAATATTTTTATTAGATAATAATATTTATTTGAAATAAAATATTTTTTTTATTCTCGATAATATGAAACAGTAACCAAGTCACTAATAGATTTTATTTGTCCATCATATATTTTATCAACAAGATTATATACAGAGATAGACCATAATCCAATAGTTAATGCATAAGTAAAATATGAGAATGATTCATAATTTTTATTAAAATCATAGATTGGTGCGACTAATTTATAACTAAAACATTCATCATCATTTGCTTGAACACCATATGCAGCAGTTCTTATATATTTTTCTGCTAGAGTTAAACTACAAGTATTGTTATTTAATACCCAATGTAGTATTATGAATGGAACAACTATCACATGTAAAAATATTAAATAATTTGAATTTGAAAAAGGTGCACCCAAAACAAAAATTATTATGATTAAATGAAGAACATTTATTAGCAATAATATAGCATCATTAATAAAACTCATTTATATTATATAAATATATATTATATAAAAAATGAATAATTATGATTATGATGATGAGGTTCCTATTGAAAATTTAAATGATGAATTAGATGATCAATCTAATAATTCAGATGGTACACTCGATGATATTGATTTTGATGATACTGATGTAACTGATGTATCTAGTAATACTGATATATCTGAAGCAAATAGATCTAATCAAAATATAAATGTTGATGATATTATTAAAAAAGGTTTTAAAAAAAAGATAAAAGAAGAATTAGAAGAAGGTTTAGAACCTAAAGTTAAAAAACATTCTGATTACAAAATGGATTCAGATACAGATCAAGAAATAAATATATTAGATGCATATATCAGAAAACATCATCAATTTATAGTAATGATATTAGGATTACCATGTTCAAATAAATCAGAAGTTGCCAAAGAATTAGTAGAAGATTTAAAATTACCTATAATAAATATAAACGATTATTTAATTTCAGATAAATTTATAGATAAAGAAGTTGACGGAGTTAAATTTAAATTATACGAACATCCAGATAATTATGATTGGGAGAAATTAAATTCAGATGTGAATAAAAAAAAATCATCAGGCTTAATTTTATATGGAAATTATATTGATTCAGAAAAAATTAATTTTGATATAGATTTTATTTTCTTCTTAAGTATGAATACTAATTTATGTAAAAATAAATTGATTGAAAAAAAATTACTTCCATATGAATCAGATGACAACAAAGTTAGAATTTATTTTTTTAAAATTTTTAATCCAATATATGATAATTTAAAATCAACACTAAAAATTAATAGGTTTTTTAATTTAAAAGAACAAACTACTTTTGATGAAATATATGATGATGTTTTTGAAACATTAATGAAAATGATACAATCAAAATTATAATTATTAAGTATTAACTATTAAGTATTTTTTTATTTATTCAAATAAAAATATATAAATTATTATTATAAATATGGAATCAAAAAAAAACTTAGTAAATACTGATAAATTATCAAAATATATTTATAGATTACAAAAAGCTTATATTTTGAATAACTCATCTAAAGCCAATGAATATTTTAATCACTTTAAACATCATGTAATGGTTGGTGGTGATTTAGCTGGTGATATTCAAACTGCTCTACAATCTATTGATGGTGTTTTACAAGCTATGGACACACCTGGTAATCCATTAAATGTTGGTCAATTAAGAGCTGATAAAGATGATCTTTTACAACAAAGAAATAAATTAAGTGGAGAAAAAAAAGATCTTGCTGCACAATTAAATCATGCTACGACTGGATTTGATGCTGTCAATAGACAAAATACACAATTAACTCAAGAAAGAGATGGATTAATTCAAGCAAATGGTACATTAAGACAAGAAAGAGATGGATTAGCTGGTGAAAATAGTAATTTAAGAGGACAACTTGGTCAAAGAGATGGTGAAATTCAAGATTTAACAACTAGACTTCAACAAGAAACACAACGTGCTGAAGTTAATTTAGCAGAATATCAGAGAGCGAGTCTTGATCTTTTAGGAGTTACTGATGAACGTGATAATTTAGTTAGAGAAAATAAAAAAGAAAAAGCTGCAAAAATAGCTGAACAAACCAAATATAATGAATGTCAAAAAAGATTAAATCAATCAGTTCAAACAATTGGTCAAATAAGACAAGAATTAGTAGATGCTCGTAATGCTCTTGCTACCGCTACAACCAAAGGTACCTCTGATTCTGAACAAATTAGATTAATCAGAGATCAATTAACTGCAGCAGAATTAGGTAGACAAAAAGCAGATGCTGCTGTTGCTACTATTCAAGCTGTATTAGATGCTGTAAGAGCTGAATTGGCTGATAGAAATGTTGAACTTGAACAATTAAGAACTGATAATGAACAAGTTAAAGAACAAAGAGATAATTTAGTAGTTGGATCTAGTGGATTATATGAAGAAATAACTGCTTCTGAAGTAAGATTGAGAGTACTTGTTGAAAGTATTAGAAGAATTATCGGAAAAATAGCTCCTGGGCTTAATGTTGACACAATAATACCTCAATTACCTGGTCCTCAAATAAGAAATGCCCCAGCATCAGCTGATCAATTAAATGAAGCTCGTGCTTCAATTCAAGCTAGAACTACAGCAGCAGCTGCACAACAACAAGCTCAACAACAACAAGCTCAACAACAACAAGCTCAACAAGCTCAACAACAACAAGCTCGTCAAGATTTAGAAAGAAGAGCTATAACACAAATAAATACTCTTCCAGGATTACAACCAAAACTTATATCTCGTAATACTGGGGCTAAAAGAAGAACTGAACAAAGAAAAGTTGCAATTGAACAATGGTATAATTCTTTACCAGCTGGTTCAGAATTTAAACAATTGGGTTTACAATTCTTTATAAAACAAGCTGGAGGAGGTCTTGAATCAAGTGATGAATCAAGTGATTATGAACTTACAAGTGATTAAATTCCAATGTTTGGTTTATACCAATTTTTTGACCAAATTTTTAACATAAATTATAAATATATAAAATAATTATAATTAATCAACTTACAATAAAATTAATATGGATGATCAAATTGATTTAATAAATCAAAAACTTTTAGAATTAGAACAAGTAATTGATACACAAAAAAAATATACTCCAGACTTGGCTGTAAGTAATCAAAATATAAATGAATTAATTGATAAAAATCAAATTGTGGTAAGAGTTAAAAATAAGTTTATTAGTTTACAAAATTTTTATAAAGTATATACTGGACAATTGCTTTTTGTTCAAAATAATATTGATTTTGTAGTTTCTTTGTATCAAGATTATTTGTCGGAATTAGAAAAATTTTTAGAAAATTATGGTGTAAATGTACAAAGATATAATTTATATAGAATTAAATCTGGAATTAAAGGATTAGCTGTATATTATTTGGGCTTGTTATTATCAAATGTAATTACTTTAAATTTGTTATTAAAAACTTACTCTAACCATAAATTTGGAATTCAAAGTATAGTTGGAACTGATGAAGATATTAATATCCAAAATCTTAAATCTCTATTTGAATCTACTAATAATTTTGAAATTTTACTTTCAGAAAATAAAATTTTTATTTTAAAATGTTCTGTACAAAGTATTCAATCAAATTTTTTATATTTTAGTTCAAATGGATTTAAGGTTGGTCTTAATTATACCATGGAGTTGGATAAAAACTCAAGAACCACATCAGCTATACATAATGATTGTGATCCTGGTTTTACTGAAAAAAATAAAAAAGGTTCTACCAGAAATTATGATAAATTTAAAACAATGTATCATTGGACAGTTATTGATGGATCAGAATCTCATCGAATTAATACAATATCAGGGTTTGATATTGATTATTATGGTTGTGTAAATAGTTTTGGTATTAGAACATTTACTAGAAGAAGATTGATTTTGCATTTAGCTAACAAAAAAATTAATGTTAATATTCATGACTCTTCGATAGATTCTATTTCATTAAATGGTATAATTCATAAAATTGTTACTGAACCAATAAATAAGTTTTAACAAATAACTTTTAACAAATAATATTTTTAACAAATAATATTTTTAACAAATAATATTTTTGTTTGATAAATTTATATAATGGATATAAAATATAAATTTAATAAATACAATCACAAATTTGACAATTCAATACAAATTAATAAAAAATATTTTTATTTAAATAAAATGATTCAATATAAAAAGTTATTAATCGAAAGAACTACTGGTAATAATCAAGATAATATAGATTTGAATCAAACACAACTAGGTGGTAATTTAATCCATGAAATAGATTTGATAAACTCCAGATTAGTTAACGATTTGGAACCAAAACTAGATAAAAACACACAAATGTTAATAAAAGTTAAAGAATTTGATCAAACTATGGAAAATATTTTTGAAAATTATCCCAAATATAATCCTTCTGAAAATTTATATGAATTTTATAAAAATATTATTGATGAATCTACAAAACTCAGTAATATTTTATTTAGTGTTCAAAATTAAATTTACAAATTTACAAATTAAATTTACAAATTAACTTTTTGTATAAAATTTTATTTTATATAATGTAATTATAATTATAAATATTAATAATTATGGAATATCTTAATGATCTTGTGGATTTTATAGTTATACAAGCTGCTACTGAAATCGCTGCTAAAAATAAAAGAAGAAGACTTGAAGAACTTAAAAAACAACAAAATTTACAATTAAACAAATCTGTTGGACAACCTGGACAACCTGGACAACCTGGACAAACTGTTCAACCTATTAAACCTGTTCAAACTATTCAACCTGGACAACCTGGTCAAACTATTAAACCTGTTCAACCTGTCAAACCAGTACCTAAATTTAATCTGTTAGATCCTAACACAATAGTAACACCTGAATTAATAGATTTAAATAAGGATTTGTGTGAAATGTTTTATCAAAATATAAAAGTATTTGAAACAATTAAAAATTATTCATTGAAAATAAAAAACTCCAAAAGCACATATCCTGAAATATCAAATTTGTTTTCTTTAATTTATGATGGAATCAATAGTTTTTATATTGTAATAAAATCATCTTGTGAAAATAATATTTTATTATCATTTGATCATGTTCAATATTTATACGATAGTCTAATTAAAATACTTGAAAATATAAAAAAACTTGGTAAAAATTAGCCAAGTATAGTTTTTTATTAGTTATATAAAAAAATTGATATATTTATATAATATTAGACATTATACTATTTCCTATACATAAAATGAATAATTATTCAGAGAAGAACCTTACATCAATTGAAGAAGCTGTTAATCTTCTGCCTAAATATAATAATAGAGATATACTTGTTTTAAACAAAAATAAAATTAAAGATGTCGATTTATCAATTATACCTGATTCAATCAAGCACATATATTTGGATGATAACAATATCAAGACAATTAATTTTTCAGATAGAAGTTGGGGGACATTAAGTTTTGCAAATAATGGACTTTCAATTGAAATTATAGATAACCTTACTTGTACAGAATTAAATTTAACCGATAACAAAATTAAAGAAATTACATTAATCAGATGTAATATTAAAAATTTATCTTTGTCAAATTGTGGACTATTTCAAATTAATTTTTTTGAATGTAATATAGAAAATCTTAATTTGTCTTGTAATTTTATGACAGGTATTTCACATTTTCCAAATGGTATACTTCATATTGATTATTCTGACAATAAAATTAAAGAAATCGAATCATTACCAGACAGTCTTATAACAATCAATTTATCTGATAATATGATTAAAATATTACCAAATTATCCAACCAATCTGTATAAATTAGATCTGTCTCAAAATCAAATTGAGTTTTTGTCTGTTGATAATTTACCACAAACTCTAGATTTTTTGGATATAACAGATAATCCTATTGAAAATCCTGATAAGATTCTTAAACCGTTTGTTAAACAAATTAGTCAATTGTATTATGATATTGAAGGTGAAGATTCTGATGTATCTGTTAAAGTTATTGATAAAAAGAAAATTATTGTTGGAAACTCGGAATCGGGATCAGAATCTGAATCCGAATCTGAATCCGAAACTGAACGAATGTTTGGAAGACATGATGGTGATTCTGACAAAATGTATAATGATTTTGAAACTTATATGATTGAAGAAGAATTAAAAAGATTGGAACAAATTGAAAATACCATTGGAATAAATTCTAATAAGGAATCCGATCCTTATTCTGAACCGGATCATGAACCTGATCATGAACCTAATTCTATTACCAGTTCAATTTCTGGATTTAGAGATTTATATTCATCTAATCCAGCTAATTCATCAGATTCTATTGATGACATAACTAGAGCAATTAAAAATTTTAATATGAGTAAAAATAAAACAGGTTCATTAGAAAAAATGTTTTCAAACAGACAAATTAATTCGTTCGATCCAAAGACATCTGATTGGACTGATCTTATAGTTGAATCTAGTGGTGTTGAAACTGATGGTATTAAAACTGTAAAAGTAATTGATCCTGTTTGTATTCCAAATTCAGATAATTCAGAACAAGTTGATTATGATAAATTAGATGTACAAACCAAGCGTATGTTAATGTATAAAGCTGCGAGTGAGAGGGCATCCTTAGACAAAAACAGTAAAAAAATTAACAAACCAAATGGAATTACGATTGATACATCAGGTGTTGAAAAAAAAACTATTGAAACTAGTTTTGATGTTGATAAATTAATTAGAGAAATAACAAATGGAGTAGGTCGTTCTAATCAAGAAAATAGTGTTGGAAAGGTAAGAGTTCATAAATTAAAACCAAAAGTATCCGAGATGATCCCAGTTAAACTTTATTTTAATATTTATAGATAAAAGATTATTTGAAATAAAATTAATTAGGATTAAGAATTTGTTTATTACTAATATTTATAAAATATATATATCAAAACATGTTCGCTAATTTATTTTGGATATTGTCAATAAGTTTTTTTATTAATTATGCAACTAAATTTGTTAATTTTTATTTTAATTTTTATCATATATATAAATTTTTAGATTCGTATCAAAAATTAAATTATTTTAAAAATTATAAAATCGTTAATCTAATTAATAAAAATATTAATGTTAAAAAATTTATTATTTATTGGGTTTTAGTCCCAACCATTAAATTAAATTATATGGTTATTTCTACATTTACTAGTCTATTGTATTTGTTATGTGAAGAAGAATTCAATAAATATTTGGAAGTTAAAAATAATAGTTTTAATCAAACAAATAATATTGTAGAATCCCATGATTTAAATGTTGAAATCCAACAAATCGAATCAATCCAACAAATCGAATCAACCCAACAAACCCAACAAACCCAACAAACCCAACAAACCCAACAAAATGAAAATATATCAGTGATTAAAAATATAAATCAAGATACAATATCTAATTTAAATACAATTATTGATTTAGAACAAGTAAAAATAAATAAAAACAAAGATAAAAATATCAGTTTTGATTCAGAAAAAAATTCTTTAAGTACACTTAGTTTTGATCAAAAAGATAAAAAAGATATAAAAGAGAAAATTGATAAAATAAATAATATAGATTCAACTATTTTAAATATAAATCAAGAATTTAAAATTCTTAATAAATCATCTGAAAATATCAGATCAATTGGATCCCAAATATTAGATGAAGATTCAATTGAAAATTATATTATTGAAAATGATTCTGATAATAAAAATATCAAAGATAAAGATATACAATCAGATCAAACAAAATCAGAACTTAATACTAAATTATATAATAATATAATAAAAACAAAGAACACTTCTATAAATAATGATGATACCGTTGAAACAATTAGAATTGATGAAATAGATTTTGGTCAGACAGTAAATGATTTTATAAATAAAATACAAAATGCTGAACAAAATTTAAACAAGATGGGAGTTAATACTAATGTATCAAATAATCAAACTAATAGTATTCAAATTAAAATTGGTAAAAAGAAAAATTAATTTATAAATAAAAGTAATAATTTTTTTACAAATATAAATATAATATTAAATTCTGTATTATATTTAATTAGTATTTAATAATTAATAATTAACAATGTCATTTGACACTATGATAAATACAAATGGTAAGAAAAAATATGCCTACGTAATGTTATTAATTCAAAATAATGATTATGTGGCTCCTTCTATAGTATTGGCTGAATCATTAAAAACGATTGGTTGTTTAGCAGAATTAGTAATTATGGTTGATAAATCAATAGATTCAGGTTCAATAGATTTATTAAAAAGATTTTATGATGTTATAATACATTTAGCTGATGATGATATAATTGAGATAAATAATCCTGATCCTGTTCAAAAATTTATTGGTACAAAACTTTATGCACTAAAGTTGGATTATGAAAAGATTGCAATCATCGATACAGACTCAATTATATTTCAAAAGCCTAATGATGTATTTGAATTAGACACACCTGGTCTTATTTATGATGCTGATAAAAGTAGTTTTAATACAGGGTTAGTATTATTAAAACCAAGTACAGAAGATTATACAGAAATTATTAAATTAAAAAATAAATTTGAAAAAGAATTAGAACTAGAATCTAAACCTCTATTATATTTATTACTAGCATATTATAAAGATTTTAAAAAAATAGATGAAAAATTCTTAAAATCCAATTCATATTCGGATTCATATGGTATACAATATAATGTAAATAAACCTTTTTTAACTAAAAATTCAATAGGAATAGAAACAAGATCTGGATGGAAACATTTTCAATTATGGTTTATACAATTAAGAAAATTATTAAATAAATATCCTGAAATACAAGATGTTGAAAAATATCCTTGTATGAAACAATCAATTGAATTATCAAAATATTATGTTAACAAAATAAATCGAATGATGATTAAAAGATCTCATGGAAGGGTTGGATCTCATCAAGAAATTCAAGACTTATACTCATTACATACCAATGCAAATACTGAATATTATCATTTAGACATATCAAAAGAATATGATAATGAAGGAATTAATTATTTAGTTTCTGATTATAATTTGATTACATTTGTAAAATATATAAGTAATAAAACTAATATTCCATTGTCACCTCAAATAATCGATAAAATCGCATCAAAAGGATCAAAAAAATTTAATTTTAAGGAAATATTTGGTATAATCGATGATAAAGTAATTTTAGAATATATTTTAACGGAATATGTCAGACTTTTTAGTAATGTATATATTGTGATGGTAATTAATGAAAGTGATAATTCTTTTGTAATAACAAAAGATCTTAAAAAGAATCTAATTTATAAAAAACAAATTGTTTTTCCTGGTTTAATTCTTAAATCAATATTATTCAATGTTTATCAAGAATTTGTATACGACCAAAGAATACAGTTACTTAATAAATATTCTGACTTTTATGATTATGAATTAACAATATTAGTTTATCAAACTGAAAGTAACTTTGATTTTGTTTCCAACAAAGAGAAAATTATTGTTTTTAATGATTTAGATCAAAAAATAAGATTAAGTTCAGTATTTTTTAATCAAAATACTTTGTCAAGATTTTCTAATAAAAAAATTAAAATAGATAATGATAGGAAATCAATTAAAAAATTACTTTATTTTCAAACAATCAAAAAATGGTTATTTAACAATTATTCTGGTGAATTATTAGAAAATGTTATTGTAATAAACTCTAAACCATTTACTATTTTAGATCTTAATACATATGATGATAAACAGTTAAATAAACTAAAAAAAAATAAAATTAAGCTATTTAATATTATTTTTAAATCTGATATTGAAGATAAAAAATTTAAACAACTTTATTCAAAGTATCATAAAGATATTAATAACCCATATAAATTTTGGGAATTAGAAGGAATTAAATTTCATAATGATTTATAGTTAACTTTTTTTATAAAAATTGATTATTATATTTAATATAATTAATATTATATTTACACTTATAAACAAATCTAAAATGGAAAAATTATTACAAAATGAATATGTGTATTTGTTCAATGAATTAAAAACATTCAATAAATTTGATAAAAATATGGATGATTTTCCATATCTACCTTTTGTTAATTATAATTTGTTACCTGATAATAAAATTATCGATTCATTATTTCTACTTGTTGTAAGAAAACCTGTTATTTCTTTTTGTGGTTTTGCTAAAATTAAAAGTATATTGAGATACGATAAATCTGTGTCTGATTCTGAATCTAATTTTCTTTTTAAAAAATTACTTAGAATGAATGGTTTGGCTAATTCAGATACTTTATGTTTTTGTCAAGTATATAATATTTTTACTTTCAAAAATATTTTTGGTAAAATTATTCCTCAAAAAGAATTGTCGGAACAGTTTATTGATTACGAAATATCAGATTTTAAACTACCTAGAGATCTTGGAAGCTTTAATATCATCAACGAATTCGCATACACTTTTTTATTAGCTATTTTTAATTATGGTAAGAATTTAGGATTAATCAAAGAATTTTATCGAGACAAAAGTATTCAAAGTCTTTTAAATATATCTAATAAAATAACACAACCTAAATTCTTAATTAAAAGAGGAAGAAAACCTACTGATAAATCTGATGAAATATCCTATGATAAATCTGATAATAAATCTGATAATAAATCTGATAATAAATCTGATACAAATTCAGATTCAGATTCTAAGTCCGAATGTTCAGATGATTCAGATGATTCAGAAAATTCAACAGGTTCAGAAAATTCAACAGGTTCAGAAGATTCAACAGGTTCAGAAGATTCAACAGGTTCAGAAAACTCAGAAGAATCAATAGATGATAGTAATTGGAAGTTTGAATTAGATGAAATAGATAGTAAAAAAAAAATTAAATTTAATGTTCCGATAATGTGGTCACCATGTGAGAAACTTTTAAAAAATATTAGGGATAAAAAAATAAAAGGATCCAATTTGATAAATCATTATTTTACATGTGAATGTTGTGAAATTAATGATAATAATAACAAACCAGTAAGTAAATTAGAAAGTTTAATTTTTCATTATAAAGATTTAGATGATTTTGAAGAATTAGAGAGTATTATTAAATATTATGATTTTGTAAAGAATTATGAAATTAAAAAAGAAAAATTAGACGAATATGAATATGAGTTAAAAAAAGTAAATCTAATTTATTATTCAAATCCAGATGAGAAACTTTATAATGATTGTATATTTGTTATACATGATTCTTTATGAGTGTAATCAAAAATAATAAATATAAATAAGTATAAATAATCAAATTATTATATAAAATCAATTTATTTATAAAAATGTGTGGAATATTTGGATGTGTTAAAAATAAATCAATTAATCCTGATCAATCTCAAGAAATTAATGTATTAAAATTAATTGATAGTGGATTGAGTTTACTTAAAAATCGTGGTTATGATTCATGTGGTATATTTGTAAATGATGGATCTAATAATGAATTATCATCAAAAATTATTAAATTTGGAATAGACGGTGAAATTATAAATTCGGATAAAACAAATTTAGGAACCAAAGATATTTTTGAATTGTTAAAAATAAAAATTAATCAAATAGATTTAGAAGATCAAATGAAATATATTGTGGGAATTGGACATACAAGATGGGCTACACATGGAGGTAAAACAGATTTTAATTCTCATCCTCACAAATCATCAAATGGAAAAATAACTATTGTACATAATGGTATTATATCTAATTGTGATGAACTTAAAAAAGAATATTTATCTAATTATACTTTTAATTCACAAACTGATACTGAAATTATTGTAAATTTAATTGAAAAACTTCTTGAAAACAAAAAAGAAAATAATATTGAAAATAATTTTGAAAATTTTTCATCTGAAATTTTTTGTCAAGTATTAAAAGAGGTATCGGAAATAATGATTGGAACATGGGCGTGTATAATACATCATTTAGACGAACCTAATAAATTATATTGGATAAAAAATGAAAGTCCATTATTAATAGGTTCCAATAATAACACAATTATATTAACCTCTGAACCAAGCGGTTTTATGAATATGGTTGAATCTTATTATTTATTAAGAGAAAAAACATATGGTTATATTGATTCTTGTAATAATATAAAAATATTTGGTAACTACAAACAACTCCCTTTAATCAAATCATCTGAAAATGATATAGTTTTATCTGATCAATTTCCTAATTGGATGTTAAAAGAAATAAATGATCAAAAAAAATTATCAGTTTTGTATGATCCAATTACTTCAAAATTAAGGTATAATCTAGACCAAGTTATTTTAGACTTGGATTTTATTAAACCTTGTAAATATTTGTATATAATAGCTTGTGGTAGTTCATATTATGCTGGTATAATAGCTTCTAACTATTTTAGATATACAAAAGCATTTGAATTTGTTAATGTGTTTGATGGTGGTGAGTTTCAAAAAGCACATTTAGATGCTATATCAAATCCTGAAAAAGATTTATTAGTTTTGTTGATTTCACAATCAGGTGAAACAAGAGATTTAAATATAGCAACAACAATATGTAGAGAATTTTCATCAAATAGAAAAAATAGTCTTGAACCAAATAAATTATTAAAAAATACTGATCCAATAAATCAAATTATAGAATCTGATAAAAAAATATATGATTATGGTGAAATAAAAATTATTGGTATAATTAATGTAATTGGTTCATTAATCAGTAGAAGAACTATTAGTAACATATATACTAATTGTGGGAGAGAGAATTCAGTTGCATCTACTAAATCATGTACATCACAAATTTTAGCATGTTTGTTATTATCTATTTATAAATCAGAACTTAATTCAAATCTTAATCCTAAATTAAAAAATAAATTTATTAGTGATCTGAATAATTTGGAAACAGATATTGTACAAGTTATTGAATTATCTGATCATATTAAAAATATTGCTGGGGAAATTTTATCTAGATGTAATAAAGTGAATCAATCTAATCAATCTAATCAATCTAATCAATCTAATAATTCTATGTTTTTGTTGGGTAAGGATGAACTATACGGATGTGCTTTAGAGGGTGCACTTAAAATAAAAGAAATATCATATATACATGCTGAAGGATTTAATATTAGTGCATTAAAACATGGTCCATATGCACTGATTGAAAAAGATGTTCCGATAGTAATCATTTATAAAGAAAGAGATCATTTTGTCAAAAGTATTATTGAGGAAGTTAAAACTAGAGGGGCTTTTGTAATTGAAATTAGTCCTGATGTTAACTCAATTGAAAATTCAATTAAAATTCCAAGTAGAAACACTTTTACAGGATTATTAACAGTAATAGTTTTACAATTGTTAGCATATCATTTATCAGTTTTACAAGGAATTAATCCAGATAGACCAAGAAATTTAGCAAAGGTAGTTACGGTAGATTAAATTAAATAGCTAATATTTTTAGTTTTTATTTTATATTTAGATAATATAGAATATAAGTTTATAAAATGAAAGTTTATAATGAAAAATTAGATTTTTTCCATAATTTATATAGTTTAATATTTTGCATTCAAATTATCTATTTTACATCTAAAATTTTTATGCAAAACAATTTTGATAATGCTTTAACAATTTACAATGATATAACATTGATTTCATATAAATATTTTATAATATCATCAATAATTAATTTAATTGATAAAAATTTTATGTATTTGGTACATCATTTTATTTGTTTAATTGTTTTATCATATGGATATTATGTAAAGGAACCGTTTTATATTTATTGGATTTCTAAAACATTATTAGCTGAATTTAGTACAATATTTTTATCTTTTTCTAAAATTATTAGATTTTTAAACACATCTGGCTATAATGTTCCAAACCAAATATTGAATTTTTCTGATAAATCATTTGTTTATTCATATTATATTTTTAGAATAATGTATTTGGTACCATTAACTATTTATTTCTTATCTGTGTTACAATTTGAAGGATTTAAAATTATTTTATGGATTTGTTCTTTGATCATGATTGGGTTTAATTTATATTGGGCATGGTTAATTTATACAAAAATTATTTGTAAAAATGATGTTAAGAATGAAATAAAAAAATATAAATATATTGATCAAGATGATGATCAATATGAAAAATCTGATCAAATTGTTTTAAGAAAAAAACTTGGATCTAAAAAAAATAAAAAAAACAATAAAAAAACTAATAAAAAAATAAATAAATAAATCTCAAATTAAATTTTTATATCATGAATCCATTTTAAATTTTTATCATAACCAAGATAAAAATCCATTTCTTCACATTGGGTATGAACACCTGAACTTACTCTTTCAACAGACCTTTTTGATCTTGGTAATCCTCTTATTTTAATATTGATTTCTACAATTTTTTTAACTATAGAATCTGCATCTAATTTATGGACTGAATCGTTTATATTCATTTCATCTATAAATAGAGTTTTGTCGATTTTAGGACGCTTTTTACCCCAAATACTAGTTTTTTTACCAAATATCTCATCTAATTGAAAGATTATATCTAATATTTTTCTGTTAAATGGTGTAATATCAAATGGAACTCTCTTGTTAATTTTTTCATATATTTCTAAAAATTCATCATCCGATTTTGTTTCCCATATAACGGCTGGTACTTTTTGAATTGGATATTTGTTTTTTAAAAATAAATTGTAATATGCAACTAATCTATGTTGACCATCAATCACATAATATTTTCCATCTGGTTTTAATCCCAAATGTATTACATCATAAAATGTAAAATTATTTGACTTTTCATAATCACTTTTCATTTGACTTAGTATTATCTTACTATGATCTTTATTTATCTTTCTCTGTAATTCCCAATGATCCAAATATTCTATTCCAGACCATAAAAATTGACAATAGTATGAATTGTGATTGTACGTTCTTTTGGATTCCTTAACTATATAGGTTGAAAATTCCTCTGGATCCATATCTGATTCTTCATCTGATCCTATTTTTGATTCAGAATCAGATTCTAATTCTTTTTCTCCATCAGTCTCTATTTGTGAATCAGAGTCTGAGTCTGATTCTGATTCTAAATCAGATTCTTCATCTGATTCAGTTTCATTCATTTTTTCTTTTAACTTGTTTATTTTTTTCATTACTCTATTATATAATTCCAAATTCATATCATCTTCTCTTTTAGATTTTTTTATATTTTCTAATTCATTATTTATCATTTTTTCATAATCAAATTCATTTGAAACAGGATTTGGTTCTTTTGTTTCTTTTGTTTCTTTTGTTTCTTTATGTTCTATAATTATTTTTTTATTATTTTCAGTATCAGATAGATATTCTTCTTCAAATTGTTCATCAAAATCTAAACCTAGATCAAATCCAGTACTCCCACTAGTTGATTTACTTGATTGTCTCTGTTGAATATATTCAATTCCTTTACTCTGATTATCTGAATCTTCATTTTTATCAAGACAAAGTTCTTTTTCTGAATTAGATTCTTTGTTAGAATTAGATTCATTATCAAAAAATTTTTGTACTTCAACAGTTGATAATTTCTTTTCAATTGCATTTGATGCATTAGGAGTATTATTTTTTGATCCTGAAATTGATGATAAATTTAATCCACTAGTTATTATTTTAATTGAACTTTTAATAGGACTAGTTATCAAATCTAAATTACTTCCAGATTCTGTTTTTTTCTCTAATCCATCTTCTTTCTTATTATTTATAATTATTTTTTCATTTGATTTAAGATTTGAATTATCTTTATCTTTGTCTTCTGAAACATTTTTATAAACATATACATTTGTTTTGGTATTTTTTTTAATATATGATCCGCTCTCTACATCATATATTTTTGTACTATAATTCTCTTCATCACTTTCAGATGATTCTTCGTCATACTTTTGGGTTTTCCAAAATAAACCAAACATTGTATTAAAATACTTTAATAATTATTATATAATTAATATGATTTAACCCATTTTATATAATAAAATCAATTTTTATTATATAAAAATATCATAAACAAATAATAATTAATTTAAATAAAGATCATTTATTTTTTACAAATCCAAATGGAAAAACAAAATATTATTTACACAAATTTCTATAATTTTATTAAAGAAAATATCTATTGGATTGATTTAATTAAAACAAAGTATTTACATTTATTATCTCAGTTAACTGATTGTCCAGATATTCCAACAAGTACTTTTATAGAAAGAATCAATCAAATCAATAATTGTAATGGTATTATTATTATTGGATATATTGGATATATTGGGAATTTTGATTCTGATACTTTTGAAATTGTTGGTTCTGGAACTATTTTGATTGAACCTAAAATTTTTAGAGAAGGAAAATATGTTGGACATATAGAGGATATAGTTATGGATAAAAAATATAGAGGGTTTGGGGTTGGATCAAAAATTATATCAATGTTACGTGATATTGGTGTATTAAAATCATGTTATAAAATAATATTAGACTGTGATAAGGATTTGGTTAATTTTTACACTAAAAATGGCTTTGAATATAAAAATAATGTACAATTAAGTATTTATTATAAATAAAAAAATTGATTGGGTTATTATATAACTGTTTAAATATATATATACTTATCCATCAAAGTCTTCTGATTTAATGAATAATAATAAAGACTTAAATATTAATCAAGTTAAAAATAATATAGACAATCAAATGAATAATCAAATGAATAATCAAAATCAAATAAATAATATACAGAATCAATCAAATAATATACCAGGTATAAATACCAAATTCGCAGATGAAGAGTTTAAAAAATTTGTTGGATCGATGAATATTAAAAATGGATATACTGAATGTATGTTGTGTTCAAAGTATTTCCCTAAAGAATATAAATTTAATGAAACATGTGCACATTGTTGGGCATTTTGTTTTTGTGACCAATTTAATGTTGAAAAGTTAATCTGGAAAGGTGATGGATCTTTGGATAAAGTTAAAGATTTTATTAAAAATACTTGGAAGGTCCATCCAAAATCATGTACAATTAATGATTGTATTTATAATAAAATTACTAAATTACGTCAAGAAGGAAAATTAGATAAAGATTTTTCCAAATATATTGGAATGGAAATAGAAAATCCTATTACAAATAGTAATAAGCTAAAATTTACTAATATTAGCAATAAACGTGATGTTAATATTAATTTCAAGTTATCAAGTATTAGTATTTAAAATTTTACTAATTAAATCCATTTAACTAACTAAATAAGATTTGAAATATATGAATTTGATCAATTAATTTTTTTTATAATTGTAAAGTTAAATAATATATAAATTTATTTAATCAATGAATAATTTTAATTATAATCCAAATCAAAATAATGAAGAAAATATTAATAATTTTATGTTAAATAATGATATTTTAAAAAATATTATTAATGATATTAAACAATTAAGAAGTGAATTTAGTTCAATAGTAATTTCACATATCAATATAATAACACCATATGTATCTAATGAATTTAAAAATATTGATAATATATTTAAATATTTAAATAATCAAATACATCTTAATAACTCTATATTCAATCACCACAAACAACAAATTATTTATAAAATTAATTCAATAATCAATATTATGAACGGAGTTATACATAATAATAATATCGGTAGTATTGGAGCACTTAACAATAGTGTAATAGATGGTTTTAACCTTATTAATGAATTATCTTTGTTTTGTTCTAAATTATCTATGTTACAAATAGACCAGATTAATCCATCTGTTAATCCATCTGTTAATCTACCAGTTAATCCATCTGTTATTCAAAACGTAGTTCCCACACATCTTGAATCAAATTATTTTTATCCAAGTAACTATTCAGGTAATTTGCAAAATAATCTAGGAAACTTATCAAATTTAAATATAAATTTAAATAGTAATTTGTTAAATTTACCAAACATAAATTTACATTATGAATATGATCTTGGTTTAAGTAATATTAACAACAATTATAATTATAATTATAGTCCCAATACATATATCTCTACTTCATCATTTACAATTAATTCAAATTCAAATGATAATATTGAAATAGGAATAGTATCATCTAATATATCAGAATCAATAAACATATTTAATTCTTATAATAATCCAGATATAATGGATATGAATATGAATATGAATATGAATACAGAAATTGATAAATATAAAGACAAAGATAAATATAAAGACATAGACAATTATAAAAACATTGATATTGATATGAATTATAATAAAAATATCAATATAATAACAAATATTGGTATTGACAAAATAAATAATTATATGGGTTCGGGTCTATTATTAAACTCAGAATCTAAAATAGGATCATCTAAATTAATTAAGATCCATAAAAAAAATATTTCTTCAGATTCACTTAATTTTGAAGACGAAAAGTATTATTTAAATGAACAAAGAACTATAATTAAAAGAAAATCAAATATTATTGAAAGTAAACATAATAATTTTGAAAGACCATTTTATATTGTTAAAAATAAAAATTGTGAAATTGATTTTGATAAATCATACATTAATATATGATTTTGATTAAATTAAAAAATATGATTTACGACATTGTTAATTTAGAATATATGATTACTTTATATAGATTTAATAGAATGTGGTTTTTGGACCTACATTACCACAGCATGTACCAGCCTTTTCAGTGGCATATACTTGGTTAAAGTCGTATAAATCGGGTTTGCAAACATTTAAGCCTGATTGAACATCACTGGTTCTGGCGATAGTACTAGCAGTAGCATAGTTAACAATTGCATCTTGAGGGCTAACAACAATTGGGCAGATTGAGCCTATTGTTAAATTTGTAGTGATTTTTTGTACGTTTCCTGACATGTTATTAATATATTATTTAAATAGAAAAAAATAAAAAATGTATTATATTAAAATTATAATTATTTATTTAATATTTAGTAAAAATAATTTAATCAATAATAAAATAAAAATTATTATTATTTATTTTATATAAAAAAAGTTTAATCAAGAAGAAAAATTTATTTCAGTTTCATCTTCGTTAGATTCAAATGTTTTTTTACTATGATCATTTTCTTTCAATAAAGCTAATTCATAATCAAATTTACCTGTTGTAATAATTGTCATTATTTTGTCAATTATTCTTTTTATTTGTTCTATCAGTCTCATTATTTTTTTAATAAATTAATCAAAGATATTTATTATTGGTTTTGAACTTTTTATTTTACTAATTTGTTTATTCAACTTGATTAACCATATGTATTTATTTTATGTATTTAACCAACACACAAACCTACTTTAAAATTATAATTATTAGTTTTAGCAAAAGGATCTGGAATTTATAAAAATATTATTAATAATAAATTTTTTAATTTTTAATAATAAATTTTTTTTATTTTAATAAAAAAAGTTTTTTTTGAAATTTTACTAAAAAATTATTTTTTTAAAACTTCCAACTCTCTCAAGTCCAAAATAAAAATGGAGAAAAAAATGGAGAAAAAAAATGGATCAAAAAATGGAGAAAAAATGGAGAAAAATTAAATTATATAAATTATATAATATATATAAGACAAATAAAATGGTTAATCATACTTGTCCTACTTGTAATAAGAATTTTATCAGAAAAGCCGATTTAATCTATCATTTAGAGCGAAAAAAGAAACCATGTCGACCAAATGGAGAAAACGGAGAAAAAATGATCCAAAATGATCCATGGTTGATCCAAAATGATCCAAAAAATCACTTTTCTCCACTAGACCAGACGATTTTGGACCAAGACAATAAGTTAAAGGTAACAATAAAATCAGAACATAATGATCTTGAAAAAAATTTGTTTTTAAATTTAAAAACAAATTTATCATCTGAACCGTCTCAAAATCAAAATTCTTTAGAAATTACAAAAAATTTATCCCAGATCCCAGTAAATCCAGTGCATCCAGTAGTAAAACAAATAAAAATAACCAATAGTTCAGATCTAAATTGCAACTATTGTGGTAAAAAATTTTCAAATAATTCAAATCTAATAAAACATATCAAATGTAGTTGTAAAGTTAAAAAATTACATGATTTAGAAAAAGAAGCCATTTTTCAACAGTTAATTAAAAAAGACCAAATTATTGATGATAATAATGAAAAGCTTAATAAATTGTTAGAGTTTAATAAGGAGATTTTAAAACAAAATAAGGATTTTAAAAATAAATATGATCAAATATTGAAACAAAACGAAAAATTACAAAAAAAAATTGATCTGATCGTTTTAAATAAATCAAATGAATTGGTTCAATCGACACAATCAATTCATCCAACCCATCCAACCCATCCAACTAATCCAACTAATCCAAACCATATTCCTACTCAAAATATTAATAATATATCAAATATAAATAATGTGAATAACAATATAAATAATGTAAATAATTTAAATATTAACGTGTTGCCAATAAAATTAGTCGGATTTGGTGAAGAAGATTTGGATAAGATAAAATTAAAATACTTTTTAGATCCAACAACAAAAAAATCAGGGAAACACTGTATAATTAATTTGACTGAAAATATTCATTTTAATCCGGAATATCCAGAATATCAAAATATTTATATATCTGATATAAATCGTGAAAAATATATGGTTTTTAATGGTAAAGAATGGATTTTGAAAAAGAACACTATTTTATATGATGTTCTTGAAAATCTATTCAAGTTCTGTAGATTAAAGTATGAAGAGGTTAAACAAACATATAAATCAAATCCTAAAATCATCAGTAAAGTTGATATTATGTTTACAAAGTATTTTAACTTGTTAACTGGAGATTTTGATGAATCTGATACAAATATTTTAAAAAAAGCAGAAGATTTTCAAAATATGATTAATAATGAATTAAAATTACTTTTATACAATAAAAAAGAAGGTGTTATACATAATTTTAACAACATTAATAAGAAATCAAATAGTCTAGAAAATGATAATATTGATACAATCAAATCGATTGAATAATTTGATATTTTTATTTATATAAATAAAAATTGATTTGTTTAGAATAAATGATATTTAATATAAATCGTTAATATAAATAAATATGGAAGAGGATTTAAAATATATAAATGTCTCAGCAATCGCCGACTTTATAAAGAAATTAAAACCTAGTAATAAAATTACGTCACAATATAGTATTATTGATCAAGTAGTTTTGAATGAATCAAATGTAATTATACAGGAAAAACGTTTAAGCATTAACAAAGGTCCAAACGTACTTTTATATCCAATGCAAAAAATGATTATTGAAA
>JACCDO010338442.1_pt1 | contig 24284 bp, 14 predicted proteins | sample 7446101 | NCBI WGS metagenome assembly JACCDO01 (sample SAMN15323440, study PRJNA562643) | freshwater metagenome | isolation source: river surface water | place: USA:Blue River Watershed | collected 2017-08-16
TTCATCATGATGCTCAATAATTGCAAATATTAATCTTTCTTTTTCATTTATTTTGGCTCTGTATAAAGGAATTTTGCTTCCTTTGAGTTTTTTCAAATTAACTCGACGATATTCACCTTGCTGAATACGCTCTAAGGTTTGGATAATTTCAGATTCTTTTATAGCACATTCTTGAGTTGTTAAAATATTTTGCCAATATAAAATGTTTTTCATAAATTATTTTTATTTTATTTTTATAAATCAGTTAATTATGAAATTTTATCATAAATCCCTTTAAAAAATAAGGCTAGCTCTTAAAAAGAGCACTGATTTTATAAGAGTTCTCCCCAAATACTCAAGTTTTTATAAAAAAAATAATAAAAATATTCAAAATAAAAAAGATGCAGATGCACTCAACATTCCTGCCAATATACAGAAAAGACAATCCTTTTAAATTTTAAAAATTATTGAATTTTTTTAGTATTGCATCTTATGAATAAAAAATTTACTATTCGATCAAAATAAAAAATAACTTTTATAATTTTTTATTTTATATACTGTTTAAAAAATCCACTAACAACGAAAATGGATGCTTAAAATTCTTAGAAATAATTCACTCAACAAAAGAAAGGGTTTTTTATGCGATTGATAGATAATGAGTTATTAGAAACTAGCAAATTAAAACAAGATTTAGAGAGTATGGATACATCCTCTTATTTATCCGTTATTGATCTTGTGATTCAATTTCCTGTATTAATACAATCTATGATTGACTATCATCGCGATTTATATCAAGAAGGCTCAATTCATCAAGAATTTTATGAATTATTCACTAAAAAAATAGCCCTCGCTTGCTCCAATCCCGTATCAGCAATGGAAATATTAATTGATCCTGAAAAAAGCAAAAATGTAAAAAGCATCATAGCAGTGATGGATCAATCAACAGTTTCTGAATGTTTTAATGAAAGCCTTATTATCAATCTTGGTATTGAAATCAACTCATTACCAATTTTGCCGATCAAAGAATCTCAAAAAGAATTATCTCTTAATTTTATCAAAGAAATACTCACATCTGGATTAACTCGTAACGATCCTAGCTATATAAATAATTTAGAAATCACTAGAAACTATATGCGGAGCTTAAGCCTAATGACTTCAGCAGGAAGAAATTTATTATTAGAAGATGATGAAGTCAATGAGATTTTTGGTGGGATTTTTTATCAAATTAGAGAAGCGATATTAAAAAATCAGTTACTAATTGCTGAAGATTTATTAATGATTCTCACCTCAAGCTTAAATTCTAAAGAAATTAGTTTCAGGTTAAGTAATTTTTTCGATTATGTAAATCAAGAATATCATAAAGATATCTTTACCTTAGATATTATTAATAAATTTCAACAATGGGCGCCTCGCACAATCGCTAGAAATGACCCTGTTTTTACAATCAAACAAATTCTAGGTGATCAGCTATTCAGAAAGTTTCTTAAATGGCCTGAAACATATGAAAAGAAAGAAATTTTATTTAGCACCAAAGAAGCTACACCAAGTAGTAATATCTTCTCGAGATTTTTTAGGTACATTTGATTGATTTAATAAGCGGTATCGGAATAATAAATACCGCTTATTTCAGCATGATCAATAAATGTTAAAAAGACCATAAAAAAGTATTTTGTTAACTAATTTTTCTAAGAAATAGCTTTAAAAGCTATACCTATCATCTAAAAAAGTATTCTAGATAAAATCAACTCATGATTATAGAATAATTAAAAATAGTATTGGAAACTGAATACTCTCTTATTAACACTTTATTCTATTTATTTAATCCTCAAAACCTCAATTTTCTATTTTTTGGAACCAACTCTAATATCTTCATAATTTCTATTGATTGACTTAGCTGATCTCTAGCCAAATCAAAAGGAGTTTGTCCCATAGTATTTCTTAATGATAAATTAGCACCTGCTTCAATCAAGGCAGTGATAAGATCAATATATTGATTCTCTATGGCCAGATGTAGAGGAGTCATACCATTTGAATCTTGGGAATTAACATCAGCTCCTTCTTTAATAAGAAAAAAAGCACTATCTTTCCTATGATGAACAAGGGCTAAATGCAAAGCTTGCTGTAATTCTTTATTTCTAAGATTTAAATTTGCTCCATTTTTAATTAAAAGCATCATGACATCTTCAAAACCGAGGATACTCATGACCATTAATAGTGAAAATCCAAATTGATCTCTTTGATTCACGCAGGCTCCAGCTTTAATCAATCTATTAATAGTAGGTAAATGTCGTTTTAAACAAGCTAGAGAAAGGGCTGTTACTTGATCTCCATCAGGATCGGCATCAACATTAATCCCTAAACTTAAAAGCTCATCTAAGTAATCATCAAAAAGATCGTAAGACTCTGTAATTAAAAGATCGATTAAAAGCAGCTCTCCTTTCACTCTTTTTTTATGATCTGTTAAATCATCTGTATGATTGAGAAGCTTTATTTGATGCATAAAGCTTTTTTCAAGAAAAGGTCGTTGCTCTGAGCAATCATGATTATTCTTTTTTGTTTTTTTACAAATATTGATTATATGTAAAATCAAATAGCCTGAATTCTTATGGCGATAGCGAGATAAATGATCGTATTGATTCATTATTCGATGATAAAAACCTCCATTAGCATCAAATAAAATATTTTCACCATTATTAACTTTAAAGAGAAGAGAATGATCCCATGTTGTAAACTCATACATCCCATTTTTAAGAATAGCAACAGAGTCATCAGTGGGAGCAATAAGATCTAATAATCGAATTTTATCTTTTTTTTCTTTTAACTCAAAAATAAAAATTGTTTCAGAATTGCCATAAATTTTATAATTATCAAATAACTGTAATCTTGAATGTTTTCTATCAAATAAACTTGAAGATCCTAAAGAGAATGAAGGTGCGTAATGCCAAAGAAGCTGATCGATATATGCAATATCTCTGTAAAAATGCTCAAGTTTTTTTTCAATATTTTTTCGAGACTGTTGTGCACCACTTAAAGAAAGAGAGTTTACTAATTTTTCTTTTTGTTGAAAAAGATGATCTAGATACAAGGAAGCATTCGGACTCTCTAATTTTTTTGAAAAATCTAAAAAAAAAGTTCCTTTATCCTCAGTATAAAAGTAATCATGCAAATAAAGATAATTTATTGCCTGGCATACGCCTTTATGTTGAAAACGAATAGGTGCTGCAGGGAAATTTTGATCCCAATAATTTTCAAGGTGTCGAAGAATCGAAGTATGATTAAAAGAGTAGAAAGTATTTAATTGAATAGAATTATTTTTTGTTAAAAATTGAGCACTGACTCCTTTTTTGAAAAAAAAATTTAAAATTTGATTAAAAAAAACAAATATTGTTAAATTTTTAATCAAACTCATCATGTTATAAAAATAAGATTGATTAACTATTTTTTTTCTAGAAAGAATCACGAACCCTCTTTTATTATAATAAAATTTTGATTAACTACCCAGGTCTAAGCTTCTTCTTGGTTGAGTAGTATCATGCTGAAATACCTTAATAGTAGGGCCTACTGCTGCTTCTCTTTTTGGAACGATGGATGGATTAGCAACTGGATTAGCAGCTTCAAATGTTCCTGATGATCTTTTTGATGGAAAATAGCTTTGACATGATTTAAATAAATTTGAAGCAATCTCGCTAGTTTTTACAATAATTCCTTTACAAAGTTTTACTATAAATTTCAACGCATTTTTTAAGGCTTTTTTAGCAATTTTAAGATAATAATTTCCAGATTTGCTGTTTGTATCTGTTGATTCATTTGTGCCCGCAGCTTCAGGAACTTCAAACTCATCATCTAAATTTGAACCAAGATTATTATTTCCTTGATTATCTAAAAGACTTAAAGGTTTTTTAGTATTTTTATTTGGCTCAAAAAGATTCTTAATGCCATAGCAAATATTGATTCCTGTATTCGCAATTGGTAAGCAAAAGCCTAGCACTGGATTTAAAACATAATGGAGGTTTTTTGTTACAGCTGCAAAAAAGCTTCCTTTATAAGAAGTATCCATAATTTGCATAATTTCTGCCAAATTATGAAAAACATCTTTTGTGCTTAAAAAATCTTTTAATAAAGGGTCTTTTCTTAAGTAATCCATAGCTTGGATTATTTGAGGAGTTGATTTTGAGTTAAGCGCATTTCGTAGCAAATATAATCCAATTTGAGTATCTAGATTTTTCAAAAGCTCAGCGATTTTATCAAATTCAAATTTTTGAAAGAAGATTTCTAAAATTTTATCAAGATTATTTTCAGCTTTAAGGATGCTTTCGCTATTAATCTTTTTTTCACGTAAATAATAAGAAATACCTACTCTAGCCAAAACTCTCATGACAAAATACAGATCGGCATTACCATCGTTACTTTCTTCAAGTGGAAGTTCTTGCCCTGAATCATCTACCACTATGATACCACTTGGCCGCTCCTGGTTTCCGAAAATTTCTCGTAAAGACGCCCCTACTGAGGCGAGAAACAATTGAAAATATATAAAATTACCTGTTTCTTGAAATTTTTCAAAGTGCTCAATACTATGTTCTAAAATACTAATATTTTCTTGATTGATGCGTTTTAAAATTCTCTGCAAACCAGCATGAAAACGATCTATGTCTCTTGTACCAATTGATTTTATTTTTAATCGAATAAGCTCTAAAATAGGAATAAATCGCTTATAGTGAGCATTTCCTTTGAAATAGTAATCCGTTAAAGATTTTGGAAACCAGACAATCAATGTTTGAGCAATACCACTCATTAGAGGCAGAAAACGGCCTGCTAGCTGAATAGGCGTTGAATAATTATGTAGCTTGCGTAGGGAACTTTGCATCATGATAAAATCTTTCTTCTTTTAGTTAATTTTATGTTCATTTTTCTCTGAACGCTTTTCTAATTTCTTAGATTTTGTTATTTATATTGGTATTTTTTAACCATCATCATTACAAACATATATTGATAAATCTCTAACATAATTAATTCGATATATGCTCTTAATCTTTTTAAAGTACTCCAATAGAACATTCTGGCTTACTCAGATCTTGAGCTGGTTTTCTCAAACTATTTAAAATATTTTTTTGCTCAGCTTTATTATTTGTTAAATAACTCAATAGTTTATCTATAGTTGATTGAATATTAGTGCCTTGAGGATCATTACTTAATTCATGTTTTTTTTCTAAAATATCTTTCACATCCTTCTTAAAAGTTTCTTCATTTTCGATTAATTTTTTCGCGAATTCAAAAGCAAATAAATGCCCTACCCACAACAGATGAACGGCTTTGTTTATAGTCGTCCAATACTCTAAGGCAGCATTCATCAAAGCAGCTCGCGCAGGTGGCTGAAACGAAATAATCATTTTAACGATTAGCTTTAAGTAATGAGGAGCCAACTTGTTCTTAACTATATTGTCGCTTGCCATCACCCTCTCGTGCAAGGTAGGCTTATTTTGTGAAAGTACCAATCTGACCGCATGATACAGCACCGAAAAGCTGGAGTATAATAATGATAGTCCGAGCACGTTGATTAATAACTTAGTTGGAAGAAGGGATAGTAAGGCCGAAATCTCTATAAAAATTAGGAAATAAGGAAACAGCCCCTTACCATAATATTTTAAAGAATCTTTGCTCAAAGCTGTTTGAACATATTTTTTCAAACAATTCTCATCTAGTCCAGTTCTTATTCCTCCTGGAACATATGGATCTTTTATTTCTGCAAAAAAAGAAAGCTTGGCTAAAGGACCCTTCTTTTGCAAATAAGAATAACTCTCATCAAACTGTACTTCCAGACCATGATTTATTTCAAAAAAGTATTCTTTATAGAAATTAAAACGACTCATTATCATTATAATAAACAACCAAATAAAGAGAAAATTTATATTTTATTGTTCATCCTAACATATTTAAATAAATAATAAAATATATTAATCAATAATTTAGGTGATTATCTAATTAATAAAATTAAAGAAAGAAGTAACGTGCAGTTGCGCGTCTTATTTTCTTAATTTACTAATAATTAGCGAAAATGTTTTTTGCTTTAAAGCAAGGACTCTATCAAGACAAACTATTTGAATAAATAGATGTAATAAAAAAGAAACAAAAGGGTAAATATTATTAAATACAAAAGACAAACCAAGATTATTAAAAATAGCTAATAAAACATTCGAAAAGATATTGATTAATATAACAAAAAACATTGTTCTCCATTGATATGACCACCATAATGAGATTTTCTCAATCAAACTTAATTCACTAAGAGCCTTAATACCTGTCAATGTTATCGCTTGAATACTATAATCTTTTCTGGTTTTTTTTAACCCATTGATAAAGCCAATAATACTTGCAGTAACACTAATCGAAAAGATCGATGCATAAATAATTGTTTTGATAAAATTATTAAAAACAGGATGATTAATATCTTCAACCATAAACTCTCGAATGCCCATAATCATCAAATAGACAATAAAAATACCGGCAATCAATAGCAAAAAGCTTCTCCAAAAAATAGACCAAAAAAGACACAGTAATTGTCTAAAAGAAAGATTTGATTGATATTTAAACATGATAAGTTTACCCAAATGATTATATTAAAATTTTATCTAAAGCAGTTCAGAAATAACAATAAAGAATCTCTTTATTTAATAGAATAGCTAACTTTATAAACAAAACTACTTGAAACAGCATCATACCCAACAAGGTGGTAAAAACTAAAGAGCTTATAGAAAGCCCTTTAGGTTTAAAGAGTTATTGTTAAGTTTGTGAAATCGTTGACACAAAAATATATGATATCTATGTGCACAGTAACTGCCTTAAACCTTCTTATTTTACCACTGATCGGGGCACTGTCAAAATTTAAAGCTTCAGTTTAACTTATTAACCGCCTATCTTGGGATTTTCGAGCGATGATCATTTTGAGGCACTGCCCGATATTCGTTTGCGTATAAACTTGAAGGCTCGCTTTTGCCTGTTTTAGGAATTTCCAAACCTTCTTCTAAAGAACTTGCTGGCACTATTTTAGAATTTTGCCGAATATAATTACCATGATGCGCTGGATGACTAAATTGTTGATTAAATAAATTCCATTTATTTAGATCATTGTTTTCAAATATTTTAGTTTTTTGAACAAACATATCAAGAATAACTCTATGTTCATTAACCCCTCTTCCTTTAGCTATGGCAGCAGACAAAGAACTATCTTGAATTAAAATATCAACATTTACTTTTGAATTAGGCTCTTTCTTTTTAATCATTCCAGAGTCAAAAAAGTAATTTTTACTAAATAACTCCATCATAACAGCAGTCGTATTTCCTCTGTCAATCCCATCTTTGCAAGCTGCGCCAACTGACGAACACCCACTCTTTTCAAGCAGAAAATTAGGCAATACTGCTTTAAAGAAAAATAATTTAAACTCGGTTTGTTCTTGAGCTGTTAGTTTATCTAAGGATTTTTGAAAAAAAAGCTCCGAACTACTTTTCATTAATTTTTCAATAACATCATGATATCTTTCTTCACTAAAAGGATGATCACCTACAACTTTAGCTTTTAATCCATCAGGAATATAAATATCATTTTTATGAGGATTCTTAAAAAAAGCATCTTTTAAGTGTTCTTCAAAATTCTGTATATATTGGTATTCTTGATGTTCCAAAACATCTTTTTTATTTTTCCCATTAAATAAAAAAACGTTATCAGCAGGAAGCTGGCAATAATTGTCTCCCATGTATTCTCTTATTTTTTGCTCTCTTGCTCTTTCTGCTCTTTTTTCAATACTAAAAGTAAATCCTGAAGGCGATTTTAAATTACCTATATAAAAAAAATTATTCCCAGTGGATTCTACATATCCTTTAAACGCAGGATGTATCTCTTCTTTAATAAAACCAGTACCTAAAGGGTGTCCGAAATTTACCCTTGTTTTACCTTCTAAAGAGCAATTTTGAGCAAAAGGAATTCTGCCAGAGGTTAATGGATTATAGGCAACTAATCGACCTGCATCTGATGCTGCATTAAAAGCTTTCTTAAAACTAGCAGTTGAGAGGATCGTTCCGATAAAAGCCCCTATATAAACAAAAGGATATAGAATTCCCTTTAAAGATAGAAGACCTCCTGTAAAAAGACTCATAAATCTTCCAAACCCAGATTCATTACTTGTAGCTTTTTTAAATTCTTGACCTATTTTTTCTTTACTAAGTGCAGCTTGTAATTGATTTTTAAAGGCCTGTCCTTTTTCTGTTTGGTCCTCTTGCAGAGTAATCAAGAATTTATTTTCATAGATAGATTTGAAAAAAGTCTTATACGACTCTTCTCGAGGTTTTCTAAAATAAATTTCTTTTGCAAGATTCAGAATTTCTCGATAAGCTGTCAAAGGATCTGTTTGATTTAAAGCTTCTATTACACCCTTACTTTTTTTAAAATTTTCAGGTATATTATCAACAACTTCCGCATTCCACTTTTGAATTAATTGCATCTGCATATTAAGCTGATCTTTTCTTTTTAACATATAAAAAAAGGCCATATCAAGAATAATTATATCAAAATAATAGCCCATACCTCCAATTAAAGACCAACATTACTCTTTTCATCAGCCACTGCCTGAACAAATAGTGTTTCTTTTTTATATCTTTTAATTAAGGAATTAGGTAAATGTGAACTTTCAGAAAATTGAAGGGCTTTTATTTTTCTATTCACTTTTGGTTTAATAGAATATTGAGAAAGTTCTTCTAAAACAGCACTTTTATAATCGATATCTTCAGATAAATTAACCAAATCAGCTAAATTTTGACCAGCTTGATTATTGTAACGTAATAAACGAACGAAATGATCATCTAAGTTTTCTTCAAAAAAATTAGATTTGAGAATAATAAAGAAAGATTCTAATGAATCCTTTTTAATAAAATATTCGAATAGATTATCTCCATCGGCATTCAAATCTTCAAAATTGGCGCCTGAATTTAATAATTCAAAGATAAATTCCTCACTAGCATCGGAGATGAGTAAGCTCCAAATAATTTTCTCCCCATTATCTTCAAGATTTATATTCATTCCAGATTTTATAAAAAATTGGAAGACATCTAGTTTTTCAGCAATTGCAAGATTTAGCAACCAAGAAGACCCATTCTCATCAAAATCAGGAAGAACAGCACCTTTAGAAACCAGCTTTGGAATTAAATTTAAAAATCTTACAGACTCATCCTCTGTCGATATTTTTTCTATCATCTCAATAAGAGATTCAAGAACAGCATTCATTTGGGTTTCTGTAAAATTTAAATCACCTATATGATCTTGATCTAAATATAAATCCACATAATGAAATAACTTTGAATCCGACAAACAATATTCCGCTAAAGTAAAATTGGTTTCACCAATATAAAGAATATCAGTTAAAAGAATTTTATTTTCAGATACATATTTTAAAAAATAATCATAAGATATCTGCTCATCTATCATATCAACTAAAACTTTCTTAACAAATAATCGAATAGGATCTTCTCCAAGATTGCAAAAAACATCTCTAGGAACCGTCAAAAACCCCTTTTCGATAAAATAATCAAGCATGTCTGTATTTAAAGATTCAATTGCAAAATTAATAAGATATTTATGCGGACCTTTTCTATACAAAAAAGATTGAGGATCTTGCATTAATATGTCAAGGACGTCTACCTTGTTTTTTTTGATGATTGATCTTAAAAGATTTTCTATATAACTTACTAAATAACTAAATAAAGAGGAGCAGTTGAAAGAATCATCATTTATTTTATGAAAAAGAAGATTCGCCTCTATTAACGGGAGCAATAAGGCATAATCTTGATTTTCAAAAAGCGCTGCAACATATAAAGGAATAAATATTAAATCTAAATCAATATCTTTAATAAAAGAAACAAGATGATTTTCATCGGTATATGTTTCTTCTGAAAAAAAACTCCATTCTGCAGCGAGAGTTTTAAAAAGAATATTTGCCATTGAATCAATTAATTCCGGTTTAAGATGCACACCTAATGGATTCATCGTTAGTATTGGAATAATTGCCTTGATAAACAAAATCTTATAAGACTCTATTTGTGCTGAATGGTTTAAAGAAAAATAAAATCTTGAGTCAGAATAGATAAACTCATTGAAATCACTATCACTACCACTATCACTATCACTATCACTAGCCGCAACAGAGTCATTAGATTTTTTAAAAGATGGAAGTTCTTTTGAATTCTCTATAAAAAGACCAGAAGAGGGGTATACAAGTGTCGAGAGCCCGCCAAGACCAACTAAAACTCTCTTAAAACCATGAGAAGTCACTAAAACATTCGAAAAAATAGAAAGGCAAGAAGCAACATCTTCTTTATATTCAGATTCTCGATTTTTATTTAAAATTTCAACTGAATCAATCATAAATGAATTAGATGGAGTTTTCCAAGCAAACATTAATGCAATTGGCTTACCACGTTTATGAATCGATTCGATAATATATAGCCCTGTTTCAGAATATTGGCTCAAATAATCTAAGTACTCTTGCCCAGCCCCGCCAGCATACAAACAGCAATTTATTAAATATCCTGCGAATAATGAAATTGGATCTTGTAAAGTTATTTGTCGCAATCTGTAATTTCTGGACTTACTGGATATTTCAATATCTAAAGATAGGTTTGGTAATTCAGAAAGAACGCAATCTTTTTTATCCGCTATTAATCTCACATAACTAACAAGATCATCCAATAACACAGGGGATACTGAATGCTGATGAGCCTGTTCAATATATTTTAAGAAGATTGAAGGATTTGGTAATGAGCGTAGAAATAAATCATATTTATAATCAATTAATTTGTAATTGAGAAAGCCTATCTTAGGATAAAAATAATCCTGCTCTCTTACTTGATTGTTAATAAAAAGCTCTAATAAGGGCAAATCGTCTATATTCCGAGCGCTCTTTATAAAATTTTCCATAATAATTCGATGTTCCTCGGAAAGATGAACAAACCGAACATGAAAATCTTTACGGTTAAATTTTTCTATATATAAAGGAGCTACAGTTGAATCTTCGAAATAGGCGACTCTTTCTAAATCTGGTAAATATAATTCACACACAATGATTTTTTTAATATTTATATCTGTAAATCCGCTTAAGCTATGAATGCGTTGAAGCAACAAACTGCAAGGAATAGTTTCAGTGACAAAAGTTTGCAATAATTCTTCTATTCGTTTTTTTTTCGCTGAAATACCTTCTCCTGCGATCCCTTTATTTAAACACTTCTCGATATGACAAATTTGATATCTAATTTTCTCAAATACCCCTTTTTCACTCCAAAGAAACTTCTGCGGTTTTTTCTCTTTAATAGCAGATAACTCGTTATCTAACTGAATTATATTCTGCAATCTTAATCGAATGACTGAAGCAAAAAAATCAGCGTGAAGACAAACCAGAGGGTTACTAAAAAAAGCCAAGTTTTGTTGGTATATTGAAGATGTTGAACAAGCATCAATTATTTGCCCCAATTCGAGAATATGCACCTGAAGATCTTCTTTTTCCACATCGAGATAGATATTTACTATTTTTTTTAATAGTTTTTTTAAATTAATATCAATTTGCTCTAACAGCTCAAGCATTTAAATTACTTTGAAATAAAATATTAAGTAAGAATAATACATAACTAATTTAAAAAATAATAGTAAAAATGAACAATTTATTCATTTTTACTATTATTTTACTGGATTTCTCATAATTCTCTTTGATGGCGGATCAATAATGACATATTTAATTATTGTTTAATTTATATTAAAATGTAGAATATTGATATAAATCAAAATCTTTCAAAGATTTTTTAGTGCAATTACCCAAGAAAAAGAGTTATAAAGATATGTTTCGTAGTTTTCCCGAATTTTCCCATGATAGTTCGGATAATCAATCATCATTTGATAGACTAGTTAGACTAGCTTCAGAAAATTCGCCAATATATGCAGAATCAGTTAGCCCATACCTTGATATTGCATCCATCACTTCAGAATCATATGCTAAAACATTAGATGATACCTTCATTCCAATTTTATCTCCTTCAAAAGCAAGCTGTACAGAATTAGTTTTTGAGATGTCATCAATATCAAGAATTGATTCATACTCGCCGTGCTCTTTCTTGGTAACTCCTAATATCTTGCAAGTCAAACAAGAAGGGGCGCAAATCGGCTTTACAACTCAAGCTCCAGCGTCAGTCCTAAAACCAATTTTTAGTTATACATATCCTGATCTGATTAAATCTTCCGTATTTGAAGAAAATGATGTGGCAACTAGCACTAATTCATTTTGTGAATATATCGCATCAGCAATCCTAAGCCAAATCACTGAAAATAAAACATCAAAAGTAATTTTAGCTCTTAATAATGAAAGGATAGGGTCATTTTCAGCAATTCCAGCCACTCCGTCGGTCGGTTAGCTTTTCTGATTTTCTAAAAGAAAGCTCAAAATTTGTATGCTCTATTTTCTTTAAAAATTATATATCTCTTGAAAAGATCGCTTTACATTATTCAAAATTACTTGATGAAATTAAAACACTAGAATTCGATGAATCCACTCTTTTAGAAAAAAGAAAAGAAATCCAACTCATCAAGAAGATTGAGGGCTTAGAAGAAATTGTTGCGGCTTCAATTTTTATTGGTGAAAATGATATTCATTCTGAAAATTATGGAGTGATTTTTTCAGAAGGAAGATTGCAAGCAGTGAAAATCGATCATGGTGAATCTCTTCGCATATCCCATACTCCTGTCTTATTTAATAATCTTTCTATTGAATTTTGCACACATCAAAGAGGCCTAAAACTTGGTGTACATAATATTATTCAACAAAATAAACTAGATGGTTTAATTCCTTTTAGTGCGCGAAAATTTATGGAAAGTATTCGAAATATTTTAATGAAAATTAATCCACATAATTTTGATGCAAAGATCAACTACAACACATGTCATCTGAGCCCCGATTTAATATCAACTATTGAAAATAGCATTTCGACATTCTTAACAAGTCATCCTGACATGAGCATCATGAAAATTGCTAAGATCCCTTCAATCGAAAATATTAATAAAAAAGAAACACAATATATAATCCTGAGTAAAAAAAGATCAGATTATTTAGCTGCTTTAAAAGGGATTTCGAACTCTATATTACAAAAAACAGTAACCGAGAGTCTTTTTACTATAGATTTTTTTATAAAATTGAATATTCAATTAGGAATGGATGAAAAGATCATCGAGCTCTTACGCTCTATTAAAAGTAAATTAGACTCGCTACAAAACAAATCTTTATCTATGGAAAGTCGCTCTATCCTTCAACAGGAAGCCAGTTTTTTACTTGATTCATATCAAAAAGAAATGGACATTTTCATTAATGATGACTCATTAGCGTTAAAACCTCATTCACTAGATGCAACAGATTACTTTAATAAGCTTCTATCTCAAAATACTGGTAGTTTATTAAGAATGTACCGATTTTTAGATTTGATTTTTAATAAACTAAATTACAAAGAAGACTTGTATCTTGATGATATTAAATCAATTTTACAAGGAAAAGAGTGTGGATTGTTAAAGTTTGTCATTTCTAATTTAGAAGAAAAATTGTTTTTTAATGAAGATCTCTCGCCTGTTACACTCATAGATTTGTTTTTGCAAAAGCCCGAGCTTATTCTTGAAATAAAAAAGTTATCCGTCAAATTTGATATTTTTGATCAAGATTTTTTAGAAAAACTAATAACAAAAAATTATTTTTCAAGATTGATCATCTCTTTATTTGATTTTTTAGTCTCTCAAGAAAAAATGGCTCCAGCGATCTGTGATGAAAAAGAGTTTTATAAATTACAAAGATTTTTTAGAATTCAAAACCCTTCATTCATGAGCCTAATCTTTCTGGTCTTATCTAATCATTATGCCGACTACCCTTCATCGGATATGGATGAAAATCGATCTTTTAATTATTTTGTTAAAATATTTAATAATGAGGCAGATGATCACTTTAGAATAATTGATGATATAGAAGCAAATTCTGTAGAGTTAAATCTTTTTTCAACATTAATATTGAAATCAAACGACAATCAAGAAAACAATATTATCGGTCAAAAAATTGATGAATTATTTAAGCATGGCGCTTTCAATCAAAAATTAGACCTGATTATTGGAGTTATTCTTAATGATCCAATCAAATTACAAATTTATTCAAAAAAAGAAGATCGGTCTTTACCTTTATTACAAGCTCCTCATGGTTTCGAATCTCAGTATCTAACAATTTATTTAAATATATTATCCAACTGCCCTATCTCTTCTTTAAGCTTAATGAATGAATTATTAGGTCATATTCTGGATAGTAATATTGAGAGTGTTCTCAATGAATATATTTTATCTGATATTACAGACTCTTTTTATTTATCTTTAGTTTATTGGGCTCTCAAAATAGATTTTGATTCTTTGATATCAAATTATGCATTATCAGAAGACTTTAAAATCCTCAAAGCTATAATTATTGGGCTCACATTAATCGAAGAGACAAAAACTCCTCAAGAAATATATGAAATATTGAAGACAAAATGTCCACACTTGATTTATCAAAATAATATAAGCAAAGAAATCAATTTACCTTTTAACATTGAGCCACTTTCTCCTGAGCATCAATTGATTATCAATCAAGTTTGTTCAGAGTTAATACAAAAACCTGAAGATGATGTAACTCATGAAGACAGTGATATTGATTTTAATTTTAATTCTCAAGAAAAATCAACAATAGATGCAGATGATACTAAAGCAGGAACTGCTAAATCATACTTTGCAGCTTTTGAGATCGCAGGAAATCATAAAGAAATACTTAGGGCAAGTGCAAAAGACAAGAAGCTTTTGCTTTCAACCCCATCTGCTTCAAGAGATTCATTAATAAATCAATCATCTGAAATAGATTTTTTGAGGTTTGATTATTAATTTGCTGAGATTTTCAGTCAATGGAATAACGCATTCTCATACGAAATCTTTATTCTATTGAGTTAATAAGAGATAATAATAAAAATTTATTTAGTTAACTTTTAAAAGAAAACTAAGTATTTTTAATATGTTGTATCAAAAACTATTTACATTTATAAATTTATTTTTTAGATTATACACCCTCAACATATTGATAAAAAACATTTTAGATGATTCTTAACTCACTTTTTAAGCTAATTGAAGAAAAAGCTTTTTCACCTTACCCTCATGCTCACTTAACAAGAAGCATTTCGCCGATTCCTCAATATCAAAAAAGCTTATTAGAGAAAAAAATAACATCATCATCTCAAAAATATTATTATCTACATGAAATAGACCAATCAACACTACCGAATATTCAATTTCCAAATAAATTAAAGCTAATACCTCAGTCACATCATATTAGTATTTATCAATATGCCGATCCTTCAGATTATGATTTAAATATAAATAGCCCTCTACATTACACTCTTTTGTTAGGTAAGGCCGGCGAACAGAGAGCCTCTTTTTGTATTCGCGTTTATTTTGATAATAAATTAGTACCTCTAGATGAGCGTAAACCTTTTGAATTGGTCCCTATTGATATTTTACCTTCTATTCCTGTGCCTGAGATTATCATTACTAAATTTATTAATGATGTTAAATTGATTGCTAAACCATTTTTTGATGAATTAAAAAATTTTGTAGCGTCACTCCTAATCAATATTCAAGGGTCAATTCAATCTCTTGAAAAGAATATTGTGAAAAAAAACATAAAATTCAAAGATGCTGCTAGATTATTTTCAGAAATCGAATCATCTTTAAACACAACATCATCACTAAAAATTGTTAAAGCTCCAAATATCCATTCTGATCTCAAAGCTCTTGAATCCAAAATTGATCAGATTAACCCTCGTTTACCAAAAAAAGAAAACAAGCCAACGAAAGAACCAATCAAGTTCTTCGCAGAATCTGACTCAGACTCTGAAACAAGTAGTCGTGAATATAAAAAAGAGCTTTTATCTTTAAAAGACAATATTCAACAGACCCTTTACGCTCTAGAACGCACACCTATTGGCGGTAATTTTTTTGATACTTTAAGTGAAGCTGTTTCTAAAATAGAATTTTATTCCAAAAAATTAGAAAAATATTCAGAAACTGATCAACAGCAGCCTGAATTTAAAATAAATCTCGATAATTTTAAAAAAGATTTTCAAAAAATCTTATCTAAAAAAATTGAATTGATGTTTTCTTCGATGCCTATGGAAAAAATAAAAGAGTTTGTCGAAAATCTCCCGACTAAAACATCAATAGACCTCTGTCTTTTAGATTTCCTGCCAATTGATTTATTTAAAGAAATTCTTTTTTCAAATAAAATTGATTTTTTTGATGCATTATTTTTAAAAACATCTAAATCATTTCAAAAAAAGTTTACTCTGCAATATATTATTGAAATTTTAGATAAATTATCAGTTGAGAAAACTGAGTTTTTCATAAATTTACTAGATAATATTGATTTTATTAATTTTTATGAAGTAGATTCTGAAAAAAAACCTCTTTTTGTTTTAGGATTAAATCACGCTAAAGATAGTTGTGTTAAATTATTTAGGAAAAAATTGAATGAAAATTACTTTTTCTTTGATATCTCAATTGAAGACATAGTGATGAAATTCGATAATCAAATTATCATACCAGATCTGAGTAAAATTAATAAAAGAATTTGCTTTGATGTTTCTAGCTTTAAAGGGATCAATTGCTCTGAATTACATACGGCTTTAGTAACCCTAACCTCAATATTAAATAAAGCAAAAGGCCAAATTGTAGCGACTGATAAGGAATTATCTGTTCAATCAATTTTTGAAGGGACGATTGTTGGAGATTTTTTCCTATGGTTATTAAAAGATGCATCAACACATCCTGCTATTTTATTTAATATTTTAAAAAAATATGAATTAGCATCAACGTCTTCTGAGTTTTCAAAAAAAATAAAAACTTTAAAAGATAATCTGGATAAAATCAACCTGACAATATTTAATCTTGTTAAAAATCAGAAAGATAGCGAAAAATTGAGCGCTACTGACATCTTTAAAGAATTAGATTCAAAGTCATTAACAATATTTAGTTTACACTTTTTAAAAGCACAACCACTTTTAATGTTTTCAACTTCCAAATCAAAAAAACGCAATAAAAGTACAAAAAAGTCCAATAATGAAATTTGATCTATCATATTGATTTTAAAATTTTTATTATAAACTTTTATGATCTTTAAAAAAATTTAATATCGAGATTTTTTGTACTTTTATTAAATTCTAAAAAAACATGGTAAATACTTATTATTTAAATTGTTATTATTAATTTCATGTGTTATTTTAAACAAAATTTTTATTTTTAAAACAGATGCTTAAATTCTCGAGCGCAATCGCTCAATCTGATTCTTCATTGGAACTTAGCTCTTTAGGCGATAGAAAATTAATTAGGCCAGAAATCTTAACAGAGGAATCTCCGATATCTTTAGAAATATCTCCTCCAGCGTCCCCATTAAATTTCTCTAGACTAACACCTCCCTCGCCAGAGCATCATTTTGATTTTATTAGAAAGAATGGCTGCATTCCATTAATGACTAATATTAGTCTTGAAAAACTTGAAAGAATTTATAATTTAATTGATGCTGTTTTTTATGATGCGGATGATAGTCGAAAAAATGCTATTATTTTAACTCTAAAATCATGGGAGCTTGAATTTAATACATCCTTACAATCTAGCATTTGGGGCCCTGTTAGATTTGGATATAAAGATAAAAGACCAGTCCAGTCAAAAAAAGACAGAAAATCATATATTCAATTTTCGCATGAATATTTTGATTGGATAAAAGAAAGCGAAGAGCGATTAGCCATACTAGAATCTCACAGTAATTTACATGAATTATATAACCTGTTAGATGAAGTCTATTTTGTAGCGAATAAATTGTACAGAGAAGAGTTAAGCGCTCTTTTTAAAGATAATCCTGAAAAAACTTCCAGATTTTTTTATGAGAATAGTGATCAACAATCCTGCTTAACTATTAGCATCAGAGTCATATCTTATGAAGAATCAAGTGAACCAAATACAAGATTCCATTATGATAAATCAGCATTTGGATTATTATTTTCTAGTGATGATCAACCAGATCAAGAATGTTTATTAGTTGCGCCTCCTCCACATGATAGAGCGCCTATGCTTTCAGATTTACGACAAATTGTTCGCCCAGCACCGGCCTCCAGTCAAGAATCTTGCTCTTTGATGGTTCCTGGTGTTTTATTAGAAAGATTTAATTTAGATATCCCTCCAACAGCTCATTTAGTACTTCCACACTATCGCCCTCGAAGACATGTTTTGGTTGCTTTTTTAAATATTCCAAATTTACATTTAGAAGATCCTGAACTTTGTTCTGGGGATTTTAATATATTGCCTAAAGGTAGTGTCCCTTTAAGATTTATATCAAAATTTAGAGGACAATCTCCTATAATCGAGATCCTTTCATCAAAATATCTATCTCCAACTTGCGATAGATTGTCTCCTAGACCATCTTAAATCTGGCATAGCATGAGTTAGAATTTCTTTCAACATCTCTTGGAAAAATAGATTTCTGTCTATTTTTTCTGACTGGGTGTATATTTCTCACAGGATAACATCGAAGGATTGGTGTATCATGAGACGAAGGACCGAGCAGCTCTCGCCCTTAATTGCAACTACTCATGCACTTATTTACATAAATAACCATGTCTTACTGGCATTAAGACAAAATACAGGGTATGCAGATGGTTTTTTTGGTTTAATTGGAGGCAGAGTAGAACCTCAAGAGTCGGTATTAGACGGGATGTTGCGAGAAATCCATGAAGAAATAGGAGTTAAAGCTCACCCTGAACATGCTAAATTGGTAGGGATTATTCCTCGTAAAGAAGCAGACTGTTTCTATCTTAACTTTATTTATCATATTCATTTATGGGATGGTGAAATTATCAATAATGAGCCGGAAAAAACAGCTTATTTAAAGTTATTTCCTCTTAATAAATTACCTGCAAATATTGTTAGCCACGCAAAAAAAGCAATTGAAAATCATCAAGAAAACATATTTTATAGCGTACTCGCTTCAGAAAAACTGCTTAATCCGTATTAATAAAGGTTTAATTTTAAATTAAGCCTTTTTTTCAAATATTTAGTTTATTTGCTTCCTTATTTCTCCTATAATAATGACATCATTTAAATATTATATGAAATTTATTAGGGATTTTTTGTTATGTCTGATCAAGATCAACTTCTTACTATTAAAAATCAGCTTGATCATGCAATTAAAGAAAAAAAATCGAAATTACCTAAAAACTTTTCAGATTTCATAAAAAAAATGTCAATCTTTATTGGCAAGCCTTTAAATATGATGAGCACTCATCTTGAACAAAATCCTTATTTTGAATATCTTTTAACAAAAATTGAAGAATATGCTCGAAGTGGAAAATCCTGGGTGTATACACAACTAAAAGGTGACATTTATCTTTTTTCTGAAAAAGGAAAACCTTTATATTCTTTCGGAGCAGATGCTCATGTTGGAAATTATCTAAATCCTTTTGAGCCTCATGGCGATGCAGCATTAACTCATCAGCAGACATCAAGTATTGGACAAACTTCTTCAGATGGTGTTATTTACGATCATCTTTTAAATTATAAGAAAAAAATATCAAACGATTTTTTAAAATACCTGGATAGAATTAACTCATGTCGTCGATCGTTTGATTTTTTAAATCAAAATACATACCCTTGCGTGATGATTGAGGTTCAACAAACAACTCTGCCTTTTAGTAAAAAATTAAATGAAAAAGATCTATGGGCTAATATGGTTTGTTCCTTTATCACTGGTTTATGCAATTATGAATCTTTTTATAAAAATGCAGCTTATTCTTACGGAATAGAAATGCATCGAAGAGGCGGTTTTGGATTTAACCAAACAACTATTGCTCAAACAAAATCATCAGTGAGAATTAATTTAGGTCTTGTTCCACAGGAATATCTAGAACTATGTGCATTAAGCATTGAACAATTAAATAGGTCTTTACCTTATTTAAAATATATGGAAACTTCCATCAATGCTTTCCCTGAAAGAAAATTATTTTTCACCGATAAAAATTTTCAAACGCACTCTCCTGAGCTTTACATTAGTTTAAATAAATTAAGAAACAAAGGACTAACATTCTCTGAATTACTTTATGAACCTATTTCTTCTTTTCAGTCTGAAAAAGCGTATGATCTCATCCTCAAATCAGCAGGAGGGCGAGATTATATGAACGCTATTGTTACTGAAAAACTTAGGCAAACAGCCAAACCTTCAAAAGAAACATTAGATTTATTTAAAACGAAAGTCTTAGCTGGAATGCAAAAAGAATATCTTTTATTTTTATCCAACCTGTATCATGACTTAAAAATTGATGAATATGATTTATCAAACCGCTATTCAACAGAAGTAATAAATCTTATACAAACAACCCTTTTAGATGAAACAATTGATCCTAATAGTTATGATGTCGTTGCTTTAAGCTCTATCTCATCCAAGATATCCTCTTATATGAATGAACTCTCTCAAAATGGAAATGGAAGTTTAACTACCGAGTTGTTTTTGATCAAAAATCAAATTGATAAATGCAAAACAGATAAAGCAAATACCCGCAAAAAAAGGAAGGCTCAATTAGTCCCTCAAGTCATTAAAAACCAATTACTTACTTTTCAAAAGAATCAACTAAAAAGTCAAAACGAGTATAAGCTTCTACAGATTCGTGAAAAGATAACGGAATTAAGACAAAATGAGTCTGCCTCGATTGAGCTGATGATCTCAAAACTTAATGAATTAAAAATTATAATTGCATCGACTGCAGGAATCAGAAAAAAACAAGAACAGTCTATACCATCTATTGATTTATTTATTGAATATATTCAAAAAATTCGCCCTATAGATCTTAATGAAGATGATTTAAAATTACTCATTTCCTTAGAAGCTGCTATTATTGAAGCATTATCTGCTTTAAAAATAAAAAATTTAAGCAACGGTAGCTTATCATTATCTTTTTGCACACCGACATTAGAATTACCCGAATCTTCCAAACCATTCATCTTAACAACTGATGCTGCTTATTTAAAAGTTGCTAACGATATCACAAATGAACTTGAAAAAAAGCTTTCAGATCTGATTGCAGAAAATTTAACGCCTCTGCACACCTCTCTTTCAGATATTGATCAATCTACGAAAAACCAATTAATTGCATGTGTTCATGAATTAAAACAGGCTGTTTTGAGTCATAATTTCTCTATTTTTAATAGTAAATTCAACATGTTTAATGAACTTTTATTTATATACTCTTTAGTTACTACTCCATTTTCTGCTGGATATCAAAGTGATTCTGATGTCTCTATTGAAGTAGGTGATTTTTCCGAAGAATCAGAAGATGAATTAGCTGAAAATACCTTAGACAGCCTGGATGCTATTAGCACTGATGATTCCGATGAATTAGAAGAAAATAGCGAAATAATCGTTTCTCAAGATACTTCTCTAACAACAGATGAAGGTATAACATCAGACAGCTATACAGATGATGGCACTGATGCAGATGATGAATTCGACGATATTGATGAAGACAGCTCTAACGATCTAGATGATGATTTCTCTATAGCTGATTCTACAGATTCAAGAAATAGCTTAATATCAAACCAAACTCTTTTAATAAATCAATTTATGACAAAGAATTATATTTCAACACCATCTCTAACTAAATTATCGACAAATAATTTAGCTCAAGGTCAACAAGAAAATATTTCTCTACAAATCACTGAGATCAGTTCATCAGAAGATGAGCCTGTGGCTCATCCAATAATTCAAAATCCAAATAAAATTTATGCTAAAAAAGCAACACTTCATAATGGAATGTTGTGTATTTTTACAGCTGTTAGCATTGCTTTAAAAATGCAAGCACAGGGTAAAAGAAAAATTGCAGCTCTTTGTCCTTATTATGAGTATCCTGAAATGATGAAACAACTCAAAAGTTTCAGCGCTATATCAGGGATTACTTTGCGCAAACCTGGTTTAGAATTCGAAAATTCAACTGACATTTCTAACGCTAACGTTTTATTTGCGGATTTATCACCTTGTTTTACAAAAAAATCTTATCAGGTTTTAAATGTTAAAGAGCAAATTTTATCATCTAAAGCTGAAATCTTGATTATCGACACAACCTCTAGTGTAAGTTCAGAGGTTAAAGAAATTATCGCGAACTTATCAAAACATAATACCACTACAAAAGCTGTCATTTTAGTTGAAAGCGGTTTAAAGCATGGAGAGCAAGGCGCTGATAAAATGCATTATGGGAGCATTAGAATATGGAGTAAAGATAAAGATTATATCGATGAGTTTTTAACTGCAATTCCACAGCGATTTAAACCATTAACAGCACTGCACCATCATTATCGAAGAATACTCAAAAAATTTGGAGCAACGACTTCTAATGTTTATTACTCTAAGAAAATTCGTTCTATCATGGATAAAAGCGAGAATATGCAGCCATGCGATGAGGGGGGTTCTCCACCTCTTCTTGCAGAAGGCCTTGTTTTGGAAAACAACACGAGAACAACAAGCAAGCACAAGATGAAATAAGTGATGAGCAAGAATAATTAGATGGTGAATCTTGAACCGTTGATAAATGAACTTCTGTTGATGATTTATCTTCAGAATCAATTGATGACATCATAAAAGAAATCCTTATAATTTTTTATAAATCATAGCATGCTCCTCAATAAGAGTGGATTTAATTATGAAAAAACATGGCGTAACTGCACGATAAATAATCAATTATCTGTTTGTTTTTTAATAGTAATCTTGTAGACTAAATGAATACTGCAGAATAATTAGGTAAATTCTCCATGCCGCTGATTAGATTTGTTCCTCATGCTCAAGCAACAACATATCCTTTAGAAAAATATGTTTTTTATACTCAATCTCATTCTGACCAAGTAAATAATGAAATTATCAAAATGAATACAAATATTTCATTAATTGGCATGAGTGACCTGGAGTTGTTGATTAAGCATCTAATAGGAGAATCTCTCTCAAAACAACCAGCTCTAAACATCTCAGAGTTTAGCAAATTACAAATTGATAGAACCAACTGCAAATATCACGGCGAACTTTTAAATCGATTTCCTTCATTAACATCAACTCAAACCCCTCCTTCTTTAGATTTATTTAAGCAAGTTGCTAATAAATATAATTCTCTTTTAAAAAATGAAAATTACTATTTCTATGAAATAGGTATTGATATTCATCTTCCAGATCCTACAGAACCGCAGCAAGACGCGAATTTTGGCAAACCAAGAGGGAATATCGAGATTAAATTTGCAAAAATAAAAAGAGATCATCAGAATAATATTATTATTGGATCGGATGGCTTACCTGAAGTTGATAAAGATCGCCTTTTTTTATTAAATGAACATGTATTTTTTAGCCCCAATAGCAGACTTGAAATTGCAAAATCAACAATTGATATGCAGCATATCCCCTTACAAATGGCTAAGTTTAATAGTAAATTGATAGATCTGGAAATGCTTTCTTCTCAAAATTATCTTCTTAAGCAGTATAAAATAACTCATGCCGAAAGTAAGAATACTCTTCTTAATATTCAAAAAAACTCTACTCAAAATCCATTATTATTTACAAATATACCCCAACAGACTTTTATTAATAAGACTCAGCAATCAATTAGTAGCCCATCTAGAGCTCTAGCACAATCTGCTTAACGCATTAACCAGTCTAATAATTAAGCAAGAAGCACCTTAATAAAAAGGTACTTCAGCCCTCAGCTCGTTCAATTATTTATTCATGATTAAAAGAGATCGTTCTTTTATTGAAGAAGTTTTCGAATTTCTTCTAAAGAAATAGAGGTTAGTTGAGTGATTTGCTCCAAAGAGCATCCATTTTGATACATCGTCTTGATTAAAGTTTTTGAGGCTTCTTGAATCCCTTTAGCTCTGCCTTCAGCCTCGCCTTTAACTCTGCCTTCAGCCTCGCCTTCAGCCCTGCCCTCAGCCTTGCCCTCTGCTTTTCCTCGGGCCATCCCTTCATTCATTCCAATCTCAAGGCCTTTATCAAAGCCACTGGTAATAGAGGATTGAATATCTCTGAGCTCTTTTAATCTTGCTTCATAAATTAAACGAGAGTCCTTATCTAAACTTAACTTCTCTAGTTCTCGATATGCTTTTTTTATCGAATTATCTATATCTAATTTATCTATAACCATGGTCGGCTCTTTTAAAA
>JACCDO010999880.1_pt1 | contig 24264 bp, 39 predicted proteins | sample 7446101 | NCBI WGS metagenome assembly JACCDO01 (sample SAMN15323440, study PRJNA562643) | freshwater metagenome | isolation source: river surface water | place: USA:Blue River Watershed | collected 2017-08-16
GACTCACGTGTAAGTTATAAAAAAATAGTTTATAATAATAATATCTTCGTTAGATAAAACAACTCTTGTTTTAAATTTAACATTCTATTTTCGAAAGGCTCTCAAAATGAGTTTGCAATCTGTAATTCGTCGTTGGTCTCAACTCTCTCGTGAAGAACGTGAAATCGTGATTGAGTGTATGCGTGATAATCGTGGACCTTTGGATACTGTGAATGTGATTAATGAGATGGTGCAACAAGACATTGATTGGACCATTGAAGCTGAATTTGAAATGATGAAAGATGCTTTATTGCAAAATCATGGAATTGATGCTGAGTTTGATTATAGCTTGTGTTTTTCCCAAGGTGATGGTATTTGTTTTGAAGCGCGCAGAAGCATTTCAACAGCAACCTTTTTGAAATCCATCAATTATGGCAATCTTTTTGATAATCAAGATCCTGTATATGCTCAGGTGTTAGATGATTATTTGCATCAAATTGATATTCATACCGATCGTGTTAATCATCATTATTCCCATGAGAATTCTGTTAGATTTACTGTTGAGAATTTCAATCATAATGTGGAAGAGTTATTAATTAATCGATTTGCTGAAACTGAAGATTATGAAAATAATACTGAAACTGTGCAACAGCATCGTGAATGGTATACTCAGTTTAATGAATTATTGCATGAAGACACCTTAAGTGTTGCTTTGACTGAATGGATGCATGATTATTGTGTGGCAGGTTATCGAAAGTTGCGTAAAATTGCTTTGCCTTCTGAGGAGACCATTTATGAATTATATGATAATACCATTGAGTCCTTTGGCCAAAGTGAACTCTTTCAAAGATATGCTGACCTATCAGTGAATAATGACGAAACTACTACAACTCTCACCGAGGATAATACCACAAATGAATAAGCTTCCTGATTTTAATATTGGCGAAAAAATTCAATATAATTTTCGTACCCGAGGTAATGGCTATTTTGCAATGAATGAACTTCATGAAGGTTTTATTGTTGAAAAATACAGTCATAATGACAACTATTATTATGTGAAGGTAAAAGACCCTAAACATATTACCTCAGGTGATCCACAATATAATGCAATAGGTATCGGTCTATTCCGTAAGGATGAATTATTTAAATGTCCCTAAACAAAGATTTGCAAGTCGGAGATTTAGTAACGTTTCCTTATTGGAAATCATTATCAGCTAAAGTCACATATTGTGTCGGAACTATATTAGCACAAGCTAGTAAAAATTCCTTTTATGTATATGTTGGCGAATATTCCCATGCCGTTAACGGCAGAAATCACGCAATATTTAACGAACAACAACTGGTCAAAATAACAGGAAACAAACAATGAATTACATTATAGCCGAATTTGATTTTTATCCTCTCTCTAACTCTGATGATGTGGTCTTAACCTATCATTTTCAAAGAGACGATTGGGATAATGATGGTCTTCTGAAAACAACTGTTGCTAATGAGATTATCAATGCATTTAACAACAAATATAACACTGCCTTAAATCTATTTAATGAAACAGATATTATCACTGTTGATGATATCAAAAATACATTTTATAATGATTTAAAAAGATTGCAAGCTTTAAATAAAACTGATCGAGGTAGTGTTGCAATTTTATTCTGTACTAACTTTGATAATTCAAATTTACTCGATAGGTGGTCAACACAATCATTTAACATGATTTTGCAAAGATTAGAAGAAGCTCGTCGTGAACATGAATTAAAAGATGCAAACGCGCCTAAAAGAAAAAATAACATTGAAAATACCGAACAGGAGATTGAATTAAATGAAAGCGAATATTAAAAGAAAAAAAGTCGTGACGGCGTTAGATTATGTAGGTTTAAATTACCTATCTAATTTGGTGCAAAGAAAAGAAATACAATTCTTTGATGATATTTTCTTCGAAGCCCTGGTAAAAGAAATTAATAGAATTAGAAGTGTGAATAAATCAATTCAAAATACAGATGAAGCATTAAAACTTAAGTCTCAAATTGATAAACTACAAAAATCTAATAATGAATTGCAACAGGAATTGTATATCTGTCAAAATATTCGACGAGCAAATCAGGATTTAAAATTAGAGAATGAACTTCTGATTGAAGAATTAGAACAATTAAAAAATACCCGAAGCCTTTCTCCACAAGCCCAAGCTCAACTTCAACAACAACTGTATCTTGCACAACAAATCGAAGATCTGTTTAATGTCCCAAAGGAATAAATCATGGCTAAGTCATCCCCTATTACTTTATTGCAAACCAATTTTGATTTAACACAAACTGAACATACAGACATGTGGCGTAATACCCGTGACCGTTGGAAGAAATCCCGTTTATATCTTACTGTTAATGCTGATGAGACAAAACAAAAAACTATTGATGAAATGTTTTGTGAACGTTATTACAGTCCTAAAATCGGTTTAACAAAACAAATTAAAAAGCAATTTGTAAATGAATTAAATAATTTGTTCCCACAAAAAGGTTATGCAACTTGTAAAGAGGAAGATATTAGTTTACGTTGGGATAGATACGCCGGTTGTTCATGTCCTTGTAGTCCTGGGTATGTGATTACCTTTAACAATTGGGTGAATATTCCTCATTGGATTTCAAAAGGTGGTCATTTTAGAGTCTCAATTAAAATCTAATTGAGATTTTTTTTATTTTATTCTCTTTTTTATATTCTCACGTGAAAAATCTAACTTTATAATTTATAATAGTTATATCTAAATAAAGCTCTTACTCTTTACAAAGGATAATCCCTATGTCTTCTCCTTCCTTATATGAAGCAGCCGTGGTTAATAAATGGCGTTTAAGTGGTGATAAGTGTAATATCAGAGTTTTACGTGATGCTTATTTTGAAATCTTTTTTCAAAAGAATCGTAATAACCGACGTTACAACGTTAAAAAGGTCATTGAAGATTTAAAACGCAAAAAAGACGATGTTTGGAGTTCTAATTGGAATGCACGAGATAGATATTCCCGTCAATATTATGACCTAACCCGTTTTGATAATGATGAAGAACAACTTCGCTACTATATGAGGGAATGCTTTATTAACAACGGAGCCACTAGCAATCTATATAAAATTTTGCGTAAATATGGACGTAAGGTGCCAATGAGTCCAGGGGTTTGGCAATTCGACCCTGAATATGCTGAGTCAAAAGTCAATATCTATTTTCAGGCCATGACTACCATGGTCTTAAAACATGTGGAAGAACATTTTAACAAAGACAAACAATTAAATAATGTTTGGAAGTTTAGTTACGACGAACCTCATAAGTATTACTACAATATGAATTTATATTGTTATTTTTCTACACCTTTCATGAGAATACCTTTTAATATCACTTTACGTAAAAAATCAATCGGCGTTTGGAATCGATTGGTTAACGGTGGTGAAACTGAGATTATGTTTCACGATAACTATCACGGCAATTTTTCAGCCATCACCGATTTTTTACATACAATCCAAGACACCTTTATTAATGAGGAGGAGAATAACTAATGAATGACACTATTTTACGTTGGGCTGGCAATAAAAACAAAATCGCTCATGAAATATTTCAAAAAACAGGAATTAAACCTGAACAGTTTAATAATTTTTATGAACCTTTTTGCGGCGCGTTAGGTGCAACCTTAAATCTATTAAATAATGGTTATTTACAAAATAAACAAGTTTACCTAAACGACAAAAACGCTGAAATTATTAATTTATATTCCAATTTACGAACTAATTTAAGGAATATTTTAAATGAATATGCCTTATTTAATAATTCAGAAGCTGATTATTATACAATTCGTAATGAGGACAAATTACCTTCGTTCGGTTCCCGTACACCTTATTACAAAAACGCACGTACTATTTATTTAAATTCATTATGTTTTAATGGATTATACCGAGTTAATCCTAAAAATCAATTTAATGTGCCGTACGGCGACCCTAAAAGCAAAAAGAATATTCATGATATTACGAAATTACAAAACATTCAAAACTTTGCACAAACCATTCAACCTTTTAACTTTTCAGCAATAGATTATGTTTCATTTATTCAACAAGCGAAACCTGGTGATTTAATTTATTGCGACCCACCTTACGTTCCTTTGGATAATAAGGACTCTTTTGATGGGTATTTAGGTAAATTTGATATGAATGAACAATGTAAATTACGTAATTTATTATTACAGAAATATCATGAAGGTTGTCATGTAATTATCTCTAATTCATATTGTCAACGTTCCATTGATTTATATCAACAAGATTTTAACATAACAGACATTGACGTCAGACGGTCGATTAGCGCTAAAGCTGCAGGTCGTATTATGCAAAAAGAAATTATCGCCTACAAATTACATTAAAGGAGAATATGATTATGCAATTAGGAAACATCACTAAAAAAAATCTGCATGTTTGGGGACCTCACGTATCAAATTATCGTATTTCACGTAAAGGTCGTTTAATCCTAAATGCTACTGACGGACAACGATACGTGAGTGATGAGAACATCTTTTCAGAAAATGACAAAGACTACATTGAAGCTGAATTAAACTGGTATTTAACACGTGATATCGAAGAAGAATAAAATAAAGTGTAAAAACAATTAGAGTAGAATATAATATAGAATATCAAATGGAGAAGTGACCGAGTGGCCGAAGGTGCTCCCCTGCTAAGGGAGTAGGCGGGAAACTACCTCATAGGTTCGAATCCTATCTTCTCCGATCATGTGGGAATATGGTGAAATAGGTAAACACAACGGACTTAAAATCCGTCGACTTACGTCTTGTCGGTTCGATTCCGACTATTCCCAATTGACATATTAGCTCAGTCGGTAGAGCAACAGGCTGTTAACCTGTGGGTCCATGGTTCAAACCCATGATATGTCGCTATGAAATGTTAGCTCAGTCGGTAGAGCACTGGACTTTTAATCCATTGGTCCTGGGTTCAATTCCCAGACATTTCACTTACGGGCCTTTAGCTCAGGGGTAAGAGCCGCGGTCTCATAAACCGTTGGTCGTGAGTTCAAATCTCACAGGGCCCATTCATTTATACACTCGTAGCTCAGTGGATAGAGCAACGGCCTTCTAAGCCGTGGGTCACAGGTTCAAATCCTGTTGGGTGTGCTTTCCTTTCACCTTCATTCAAAGGTTTATTATGTCTTATCCTGCTTTAAGCGTTTTGGTTCAATTTAATAAAACTCCTAAAACCCAGGATTGTCCTATTGAAATTGAAACCATTAAATGGGGTTATCTCTCCGATCATGTTTTATATGGCAACTTTAAATTGCCCGATGATAAATATATTGATTATACCGTCTCAAACACCTATGAATACGGTAAAGACTGGTTATGGATAGGCTGCGAACCTAAAATCTTTATCAAAACTGATGAAGGTGAAATTGTTGATTTACATGAATATAAACCCCATGAATATTTTAAACATGAAGATTATTGGAAAGTGGATTTAATGTTAGAAACACCTAAAGATGGTCATATCTTTGCCAAAGAAATCTCAGCTTTAAAATATGAATATGACGTCTTCGCAGTCTTCTTTAAATCCACTTTCTCACATTTAGGCGAATTCACAGACAGACTTGCTGACCTTAACAAAGCTGATGTGGTTGGGTATTTTTATAATCCTCTTACCAAAGAAGTGGATTTGGAACATGAAGGATACTGTGATGTATTAGGTAGTATCCTAAAAGAATTGGAGAATGAAGAAGGTGAGGAGAAATGATGATGGCCAATGAACATAAAATCAAGCGTGAAGATTATACTTTGTTCAAATATAAACAACTCATTGAATTATTCGTAAAAAATTCAACATTAGGTTTATACGAAAGTGTTGAAGATTTTTTGGAAGATCATACCTATTTGGTTAAATTTGAAAATCAGTTAAATGAATTTATAAACGATGATGACATAGATGGGTGTCAACAGTTTTATCATTTTCAAACCATTCGAAATCGGGTAATTGCTCATACCGAAATATATGAGAATAAACATGGAATAGACAGCGTTAGAGTTAAAGAAAATGCTGTAAGGTTGTTTTTTAAAAATATCACCGTCGCCAAAAAGGAAAATGAAAATGAAGAAGAATGAAACCTCAGAACTTTTATCTGAAATTGCCAAACTGGCTTTAAAAAATGTAGATCATACCATTTCTATTCCTTTAACTAAAAAAAAATCTGAAGTCGCGAGTGTTTTGGATGAAGTTAAAAGTTTGGCTTTAGCTGAGGCCAATGAGGAACAGGAATTTATTGATGCTAAAGAATTAGCTAAAAAAAAATTTTTGGCTGAGGAAAAGCATAAGGTTGATTTACATGAACAACATAAAATTGCACAAATGTATCATGCCGAAAATCAAAAGAAACATCAGTTCATTGCAAGTCATGTATTAGAAGATACTCCTCCTACACCTATGCCTTTGTTTGAGGAGTCTAATCCTTTTTTTCAAACCCAAATGATTGATATTAGACAGGTTAACAAGGCTGTAAATAAGAAGTTATTAGATCAATATAAATTTCATATTACCATTAGTATATTTCTATTGTCATTAGGTTTTTTCTATGCAACTGCAGACACACAACCTCAAACTATTAAAAAATCTTCCATTACTTTACCGATAGTTAAAGCAGAAAAGATTATACCTAAACGTTTAAGACCTCTTTACCTTTGGCCTCAAAATTATGTCTTACAAGATAATTATTCCAATGTATCACAGGATGCACCAGATTTAACACTTAATAATTTAATATATAAATCTATTTTAACGCAAGAAGATAAAATAGAGAAGAAGAGAGAGCCCTCTCGTGTGAAACGTGTGAAGAAAATAGTAAAAGAAAATAAAAAATTTCAATTTGAAGTTGACATTAACAAATCCGATCTTAAATGAGGTTCTATGAAAATCTTAAAAAAAGAAAATCTTAATCACTTTTCCTATCCTAAAAATAGCATCTCCACCGAAATCACTGAATGCCTACGGGTTGTTAAAAATGATGATAGTTGTGATGATAAAACCAAAGAATACAAAATCAAATATCTTATTAATATTATGATTAATTCACTCAATCACCCATAATCTTATGCTACAAAATAATAACTCTATTCGTGACGCAATTCAACAAGGTCAATTTGTCTGTAGCGTTGAAATTAATCCGCCTGTCGGTTCCTTTGATTTAGAACCTTTAATCCAAATTACCAATAAATTATATCAAGCTGGTGTGAACACAATTAATATCGCTGATGGACCTCGGGCTTTATTACGTATGAGTAATTCAGCCATGGGACAAATCATTAAACAAAACACTCCTGTTAATCCTATGCTTCATGTATGTTGCCGTGATAAAAGCTTTTTAGGATTACAAGCCCATTTATTAGGACTACATGTACTAGGATTTAGAGATTTATGTATTGTGACAGGGGATCCTCCAAATTTAGGTAATTATCCTAATTCAACAGGCGTTTATGATTTAGATAGCATTAAGTTATTACAGTTAATTCAAAATTATAATTTAGGAATTGATCCAATTGGAGAGTCAATGCCTTCGACTGATTTTTATTGTGGCACTGGAGTTGAGCCGACGGCAATTGATTATATTACTGAATTAGATCGTTTGAAAAGAAAACAGGATGCCGGAGCTCAATTCATTATGACACAGCCTATCTACGACTTAGATAGGCTTGATAAATTTTTAAATGACACTAATCATTTAGGATTGCCTGTTTTATTAGGTTTGTGTCCATTAGTCAGTTATAAAAACGCTATTTATGTTAATGAAAAAATACGTGGTATGGCAGTGCCTTCCTATATTTTAGAACGCATGCAACAGCATGATTCCAAAGAAACAGGTATTATGATAGCTAAAGAAATTTTACAGCAATTTAAAGATAGAATTCAAGGCGTTTATTTTATGCCTCAACTTAAAAATTATGATATGGTGTTAGAAATATTAAAATAATTTTTTTTATTTTTATTCTCTATTTTATATTCTCACGTGAAAATTCTAAAATTATAGTTTATAATCTAATCACCAGTTAAATATAACATCTAAACTCTACAGGAGATTATTTATGAATGAGCTTAAGCTAATTCTTGTCACCAATACCATTGCTTTCTATTATGTTGGTATGGCGTTCTATATGATTTTTGGAAATTATCAATAATGGCAGATGAGTCTTTTCATATTCTTAATATCAATTGTCAAGATCTGCAATATGCAATGTTATGTGATTTAAAAATTAAATTGGTCGACTCGTCTCTCAATAAAAAATATTTAAATCATTTACGCACTTGCACCCGACATCGAGAAAAACCTTATTATGAATATTTTTATGATTTGTTTCAAAATTTATTATTGAACATTTCACAATCGACTCGATACAGAATTGAAGAGCATCTCTTTCGAATGCTCAAAAATTATAATAGGGATAGCTCCGCAGGTCTCTATTATATACTGGGTGAGTTTAATAACTTCGGCATTTTAAAAACCGAATTATCAACTGACGGACAACTCACCGTATATTTACAACTGGAATTGTATTATAATATGCATGACTTTGTAAATATCTCTGGTATGCTAAGCAATGCCGATCATATCATTTATTCTCGTTTTATTTCAGAAAAACAACGCAACTCGTTTGACAACAACTCAGACGACTCTTACTCTTTAAAGGAATAGCCATGCTTACCACTACACAACTTATCAATTCTTCCGACTCCTTTTTCTCCTACGAACCTATTAGGTTTAACAAAAATCAAAAGAAGAAATCACCTGATGAACTTAAGAAGATCTACGAGAACAAAATTGCACGTGCTGAAAATGCACTATTCAATTCCCGCGATTTGTTATCAACCAAAATAACGAAAACACAATTCTCCTTAAATCATATTCAAGATAAAATCACCAATCTCAAAGGTGAAAATATCTTTCAGGAAACAGTATTGTATGGTAAGCTTGCCTCATTAAAGGTGCAATTATTCAGATTACAATCTCGTTTTGAATTCCTAAATAACAATCAAGATATTATACCCTTCCTCTCAGAACAAATCTAAGGATTATATGAACTCTCTTGAAAAAACTGCTTTTAAAAATGCTGCCTCCAAATTTGCCTCAGGCGTTGTGGTAGCCATTACCAATTATCGTCATGAAAACGATGAATTAGCTAAACCATGGCACGGCATGACCATCAGCTCCTTTACTACCATCTCCATGGATCCAATGCTGATTATGATAGCTGTCTCTAAAAAGGCTAAAATGCATGAACTCCTGTTGCAACAAGAGCAATGCAAGTTTACTGTCAGCATATTATCAGATACTCAAAAGAACCTATCAAATCATTTTGCTGGACAAAAATCTGAGGAGATAGCTAATAGTTTAGAGAGCAATGTCATTCATTTAGGAGAAGATTATACCTTTGTAAAAGGTTGCTTGTCTTATTTCTTATGCGAATTAAATGAAGCCTACGATAAAGGTGACCATACCTTATTTTTCGGTAATGTTATCGAAGCACAAACTAATGATGACAATAAAAATCCATTAGTTTATTACTCCCGTTCCTATAATCAACTTAAATCCGAGGATTAAATCATGCCTGAAGGTGTAGAAGTTTCGCTGTTTAGCCGTTCCCTTAATCAATTCCTCCAACATAAAACTATCACCAAAGTTGAAGTCTTATCTGGAAGATATACCAAAAAACCGATCGAAGGTTTATTTCAATTCCAAACTCAACTACCCCTGCAAATCGAAGGTGTTAACAACAAAGGTAAATTTATCTATCTCACCTTTAAAAATCATAATGCTGTCATGTATAATACCTTAGGCATGACAGGTGGCTGGACGACTATTCCGACCAAACATGAACGGGTGCGTTTTGAAATTAGAGACCAAAATGACAAAACTGAATATCTCTACTTTAGAGACATCAGGAATTTTGGAACATTACATTTTAAAACACGTGATGAATTACAAAAGAAATTAAAAACAATTGGCTACGATTTTATACAGGAGTATTCCAGTTTATCACAGAATGAATTCTATCAACTCTTAATGAAATACCCTAATAAAAACATCTGCGAACTCTTAATGCGTCAGGATATAATCTCGGGTGTAGGAAATTATATTAAAGCTGAGGCTTTATGGTTCGCAGATATCCATCCCAATGCTATTATGAAGAACTTAACCTATGGAGATATCTGTCAGTTATATGATGGTTTAAAGTTGGTAACAGATACTGCCTTTGCAGCAGGTGGGGCAACCATTAAGGATTATTTCAGATTTAATAACTGGGAACGTACGATTAATTTCTTTAAGGTTTATGATAAGAAAATAGACCCTTTAGGTAATACTATTATTAAGACTGAAACCTTGGACGGTCGAACCACGCATTGGGCACCTAACAAACAAATCAAAGGTGTGTAAAAAATTTGTTTATAAAAATGTAAAAGATTAAATTTTGTTTATAATCTATTTATCTTGATTTTAACATTAACACAAGGAGACTGCAGATGAAAATAACTTCACCTGTCAAACCTAAAAGTTTACAAGACTATTCCCAAAAATTGAATGCTGATTTGAAGATTATTCAAGACATGATGCTTCAATATAATATCCCTTCCCTCTGTCCTGACAAAAAGGATTAACTATGAACTGTCGTCGATTTAACGAATTTACAGTCCTACAGCAAGATGCCATTGCTTCTTTTCTGTTTAATAAACAATACCACCTGATTAAAAATTTAGTGGAACGTAAATTGGATGATATTAAAATGAGTATCACTAATAAGGAAGAACTGCAAAAGGAAATCCAATACGTCACTTCTAAATATTATATTGTTGATATTTTGTCAGACTGTAATTGGGCTGTGTTCGATAATGATTTTAACATGTATATCTTCGAAACACAATGTAAGTAAAAAAATCAAAAATTTACCTATAACTTAATAACATAGGTAAAAAATAAATAAAAATAATCTTGTAAAAGACTATTAAAAAAATTAAAATAAACACATCAAAAAAATAAAACACAAAACAAACAAAAGGAAAATGTATGCGTTTCACAAATATCGCACGTCTCGCTTCTAACAATACCATCGGCGCCATGATTGAAAACAATATGCTTAAGCAAGGTGGCTTTATCACTGTTGCACAAGCCAAGAAGCTCTATGACGCTTTGAGCCAAGGTCAATCCACCAATACCACCACCAACGTTAAGAATGCTCTACGACGTTTTGCTGAACCTCTCTGTTTTATCACCAATGAAAACAATCGTCAAACTGCGTTGTATATTCACAAAGGTCTAAATCCTTTCTTTAGAGCACAAAACTCCACCGTGGTTCCTGTTTTACGTTTCAATCGTTTACTCAATCAAGGCTTATTCGGTGTAACTAATCCAGAAAATGATTTTCAACCACGTCGTCCTACCACTCGTAATATCAAAAAGACCTTTAGAAAGCTAGATAATAATGGCGCTCAAAGATAATCTCTTTTATTATCGCGCCTATGCTAAACCTGAAGAGGTTTATGATGGTGATACTTTTCGTGTAGAATTGGATTTAGGCTTTAAATTAAAGTATACCACCTCAGTTCGACTGTTCGGTGTCAATACGGCTGAAATGAAAGATAAATCTGATATTGCAAAATTAGCTAAAGCGAAATTGCAGGATTTTATTCGCAAGAATAATGGCAAATTAATTATTAGGTCTCATGGCCTGGATAAATACGGCAGGTTCTTAGGGGAAGTTTGGGGTGATGAGACACAACCTACCATTAATAAACAATTAATTACTGAAGGCTTAGCTCTGGAATATTTTGGAGTTGGTAAAAAAGAAGCCTTTGATCCATCTAAACAAACGCAAAATGATACATGAACATATTTTAAAATGGAACGGTAAAGACGATGAATTTACCGATAAAATTACAGTCAACTTTGAAGCCTTAGTTGATGAAGCTAATAATTTTCATGAATATGAAATGCATGATAAAGATGTAGAGGATAATTTACCTAAACTTAATTCTTTAGAAGATTATGATTTTTATCATAAGATAAAAAGAAAAATTGACAAAAGTCGAGATTTGGTTGATAATCTTACTCAAAACATTAAAGACTTAAAAAGTTATAATGATTTATTGAATAAAAAACTATTAACTCAAATTCCTTTATTAGATACAGGTGATAGAAACTTTAGGTCTTTTCATTGTAGCTATATTTATGTGCAACCTGAACATCGCTTATCTCAATATGCTTTTTTAGGTATGCAGAATTATATTAATACTGATACTGGGGAATTTTATACTGAACGTTTACTTGATAAGTTCTTAAACGTTTTAGGTATTAGCTATTTAAACATCAGTAATCGTTCCTCGTATTTTAATTTAAACGTAGCTACCTCTGCAGGTGTTAAAAATATCTCACCTGCCGTCATGGCTATGAATAATATCTCAGGATATTTAAAAAGAATACGTTTCAATCATCATTACAATTTAGAGAATTATCGTCATGAAAAAGAAAAATTATCTTTTGAAATTAAATCTACCTTTGACGATGAAGCCCTAACTATTCTCTTTGAAGTGATAGATATTCAAGGACAATGGATACTAGAAGATATTGTTTTAAATTCAGAGGTCTTAGCTTTTAAAGGACGTAAAGTATTATTTCAATTCGTCGAGTCTCACTCTCGTCAAATGTTAGCACATGACCATTATTTTTATTTTTAATTAATAGGATATGAGATGTATCAATCAGAACAACAGCAGAACAAATATTATAAAACTAAATATCTAAATAAGGAACAACAGGAATTAGGCGATTTGAGTTTACCTGCCTCTTTATATGATTATGAAACTAGCAAAAAGGCACATCAGGCTTTAATACAATTTTTAAAGGAACACGACCCTGCTCTCTTTAATAGCATTAATCAAAATGACAAAATGTTATCTAGAGAATATAAATACGCAAGGCAACAGGAATATTATAATCAGGCTTTATTCTTCATTCATCACAATGACAGATTAAAGAAATGGTTTAGTTATGATAGGCAGGAAGAAAATTTCAATAAATTGTATTGTTATTTAAAGGATAGAGGCTTTTATGTGGATGTGTTTGAAAAAGGGGTGAGTGGAATGTTTAGGGGATTTGGGGTGGTTAAGATTAAAATATAATTTTTTTTATTATCTCTAATTTTTTATTTCTACGTGAAAATTCTAATTTAATAGTTTATAATATTCTCACCAGTAAAAAATAAATATACTTTATTAATCCTCTTACAAAAGGACCGCTCTATGAAGCTCAATGTACGCAATGACAATATTCCCTTCGGCACTTCCATCCGCTCAGTTAAGGTGCCTAGCCAACTCAAAGTTAAATATCCATCAGGTATCGAATTTATCGATGATGCTTTTGGCAACGGTTTCACACCTTCCACTGTCACCCTCTTCACTGGTGAACCAGGTGCTGGTAAAACAACCTTAATGTTAACTTTGGCTGACTCTTTAGCTGCCCAAGGTTATTGTGTATATTACAATACTGCGGAAGAGTCTCTATATCAAGTGGCCATGACCTGTGAACGTCTAGATATTCAAAATGATTTTTTCCCTGGTCAAGAAACCGATATTGAGCAATTAATCAAAAATTGTGACACTATCCGCGAAGCTCATCCTAAAAAACCTTTCTTCCTTATTGTTGACTCTTTACAAACCTTGGAAGACAGCTCAGGTGGTTTTAACCGTAATGCCACTACCCGTTGTTTGGAAGTCCTCACCAATTATGCCAAGGACAATTATGTCAATGTCATCACCATCTGTCAAGTCAATAAGTCAGGTGAAATGGCAGGTTCTCAAAAGCTCAAACACATGGTTGATGCAATGATCCACCTCCAATTATGTGATAAGAAATTGATGAAGGAACTGGATTGTGATTTAACTGGTGTGCGTTCTTTAACCGTGGAAAAAAATCGTTTCGGTTCATCCGGTTGGTTATTCCTTCTCGACCTTGAGGAAACAGGCTTCACTGAAAAGTTTCGTTATGGTATTAAAAATACTAATATCTCTGACAAAATGAAAGGTAAAGACACTACAAAACAAGAATCTATCAATGTAAATTTAGCCCGAACCAGTGACGATTTTGCAAAATTACGTGAGCAACTTATGCAAAAGAAATTGGAATTGGAAAATCAAAAGGAACAAACCGTGCAATCACCTTCCAGTCGTTTTGCCGAAGTTGAAGCTCAACGTCAATTAGCAGGTGATGATGAGATTGATGATGATATGTCCATCGAAGAAAAGCTTGTTAAACTTACAGGCTTAACTGAGGTTAAATAATGAATTCACCTATCGACAATCTTATTATTCGTATTGAAAGATTAATTGCTCGGGAAATCACTAATCCTGACCAAACAGCCTTTTTACGAAATATCAAATCTTTATTAAGAACTTATCGTATCGAACCTGAACAATTCTCCGATATGTTATTAGCTGTGCATGATATCGAAAAAAATAGTTGCACAAAAAATTAAACATCACTTATTGTTTTGATTATAATCAACAAGTATGCGGCGCTCCTTGGTAACAAGCAATTGTTATTGTTGCATACGGGTTGTGTGTTGAAGCCTATTCAGTTAATGATATTAGCTGTTTAGGCTTTTTTTATTTCTATTGACAAACGAAGGACTCTTATGTCACAACTAATTCGAATTAAATCACACGAGGAATTAATCAACGAATTTAAACAGGAACTGGAAACGTCTATCGGTTTACAAACTGCCGTTGAACGATTTGATACTTTCAATCAACTCATTGCCTTTGATGTTTATTCTCCAGGTGCATCAAAAACTAATTTCCATCCTATTGTCTATAAACAGGTGAGAAATTTTTTTGAACTACAAAGAAACTCTATGGATAACATGTTTTATCGTATGCCTTATGAAACATATGATGAAGAAATCCCTAATAACTTTATCTTAACTGAACATTTGTACGCCGATTATATCAAAAATTTATACTTTGAATTAATTGACTCTGTCAATTTTACAATTTATGATAAATGGAAAAATAATTCATCATTAACACTAATTCGACATCATCAAATAGTAGGAATTGAACTTAACCAATTTGAATATTTTAATTTTAAAAGTTATGTCAAACCTAACTTTGGTGACTTCTATCAATGTCGAGTGGATAATCAAAATATCATCTTACATGAAATACTTTACGAAAGAATAACACGATGATTAATCGTTATAATACTCCTATTATGTCAGAAATTTGGTCTGATGCCTATAAAATCAACCTATGGAAACAAATCTCATCACAATACGCCTATCAACTCGCAGAACAGAACATTGATTTAAATGATCTATTATCGATTGAGATTACTGCACAGGAAATTATTGAAAAGGAAAAAATTACCAAACATGAATTCTTAGCATTTTTGGAATTGTTTATTGATAAGGCACCTCCCAATACTAAAAAATACATTCATTACGGACTTACCTCCTCAGATATTCTCGATACCGGGTTCTCATTACAATTAATAGAGGCCAGTAAAAATATTCTGGGCCAGACCCAGGTCTTAGTTAATACGTTAAAAGAAAAAGCTGAGGTTAATCGATTAACTTTAATGATGGGTCGAACTCATGGAATGTATGCTGAACCTATTAGTTTTGGTCGTATTTTAATGTCATTTGCCTATGAATTTGAAAGATCAATTCAAAGATTAAATAATGCTTTAAATCATATTTCTTATGGGCAATTATCAGGACCAGTAGGAAATTATACTGTGTGTTTTCCTAAAGTTGAAAAATTAACATTAGGTTATTTTGGTTTAAAACCTGAATTGATTTCAACGCAAGTTATTCCTCGAGATAGATACGCCGAATTATTTTGCACTTTAGGAATTTTAGCCTCCTCTATGGAAAGATTAGCAACTGAAATTAGACAACTCAGTCAATCTTCAGTTGGAGAAGTTGCTGAAGGATTTGCAGCTAATCAAAAAGGTTCTTCAGCGATGCCTCATAAGAAAAACCCAATTGGTTCAGAGAATATTTGTGGTTTAGCTCGTTTAATCCGTAGTTATATGTTTCCCGCCTTAGAGAACATCGTCTTATGGCATGAACGGGATATGTCACATAGTTCAAATGAAAGATTAATTAGTCAAGATGCTACCTCCTTAACTTACTACTGTTTAACACGTTTAAATCAGATAGTGCAGAATTTACAAGTGAATGCTAATCAAATGTTGACTAATATTCAGAATGCCAATGGTGTTTATTATTCACAACATTTATTGATTAGTTTAATTAACAAAGGGGTAGATCGGGCGGTGGCTTATGGCATGGTACAAGCTGTGACATTCGAGGTTCAAAAAACGGGAGAAAGTTTTGTAAATCTCTTGTTAAAAGATAATAATATAAAAAGTATTTTGTCTGAAGATGAAATTATTAAGTTGGTGTCTGGAGCACCCTTTTATTTACAACACACAATTGAATAGGAGCTGACATTATGTCTGATTTTAATTCTCAGGATTGGATTTGGATTGCCAATTCTTCAATGTTCTTTTTCTGCATCTTAGATGGAGTGATTAAAGGAAGAGACATTTTAATGCACAAGATTTCAACCAAAGAAATTGAAAGTCCTGTGTTTGCCATTGTCTTTTTTGGTTTAATTTATACAGCTCTGATCTATTTATTATATTGGATTTCTTTTGTGATAGCGCCTCCTGTCCTAACGTTTGTTGTTTTATTATTCGAAACCTCATTACGTCTCTGGGGAAACTATCACAATACCAAGTCCTTAACAGATTACGATGAATAGACAGGATTGAGAATGGAATATGCTTTAATTGTTTTATCAGGAATTTTATTTTGGTTAAAGTCAAATGCTAAAATTGTATTTGATGTGCAATGGGCACCTTGGCAATGGTGGCTCTATACAGGTTTATTAAGCAACTATATGGCCTTATATGCCTGGTGGGGTTTAATGAATAAATACAACGTATGGCATGCCACTGCAGTGTGGGTATTATTGAATACTACAGCTGAAGTGATTTTGAATTGTATTTATTTTGAATTTACCTGGATGCAAATCTTAGGTATTGTAATTTGTATGGTAGGAACAATTATTGCATCTCTGTAAATAATATCTGTATCTATCTATTACGTGGACCAAAACTGAACTTAACGTCCTGAGTAAAATATCCTGTTAAAACTTAATATTCACCAGAACGCACCAGTTGATTAGTAATTAGAGAGTTATAGATTTATATAAAAAGCTAATAAAAATTAAATAGAGATTAAACTAGATATCACACGGGAGATTTTAGATGAGTATAAAGATTAATAAAACTGTATTAATTAAGGAAAACAATTGGAAAGACACTCAAAAGGCTGAGTATCGTGAATACGAATGGGAGGACAACGGTAAAATCGTCATCCATTATAGTTTAGTAGAAGAAATCCCCAAAGATAAACTCTCTAAAATGTATCGTAAATCTATCTTTGAAATTGGAGGACGTATCTTTAATTTAAACGAAGATCAATCCATCAGTCTGATGACCATGGGTGATTTAAATCCTGAAGAGCTAGCCGCGAAGGAAGCTGCCGATGCTAAATCAGCTCGACTCCAGGCATTACAGGATAAAATAAATAAACGTTTGCGAGATAAAAAACGTTAATGTAAAACCTACTTAATTAAGTTATTTTATAATTTGTGTTGGAAACTTAAGGATTATTTTATATGTCTCAATTTATTAGTCAACCGTCATTATCTTTTGATGACGTAATTTTAGTACCACAATATTCTGATATTCGTAGCCGTTCAGAAATTGATATGTCAGTTAAATTAACTGATGACCTTGTGTTAACACTCCCCATTATTAGCAGTCCCATGAATACTGTGACTGAAACTAATATGGCCAATGCTATTCATCGTTTAGGTGGTTTAGGTGTTTTGCATCGTTATAATACGATTGAATATCAATCTAAGTTACTATCCTACGTAGAAGTTCAGGAAAAACGGGCAGCTGCCATTGGTGTCACAGGTGATTATCAGGAAAGATTAACAGCTTTGGTGGCGCAAGGTCTACGTATTGTATGTTTAGATATTGCACACGGCGATCATATCTTAATGGAGGAAGCTATTCAATGGGTGAAATCAACCTTTCCTCAATTATACATTATCGCAGGTAATGTGGCCACAGCTGCAGGATTTGAAAGATTATCACGAGTTGGAGCTAATGCCATTCGTGTATCAATCGGATCCGGATCTATCTGTACAACTCGTATACAAACAGGTCACGGTCGACCTACCTTGGAAGCGATTATACAAATTGCTAAATACAAGGAAGAGACAGGTGATACAGCATTGATTGTGGCAGATGGTGGAATTAAGAACGCTGGTGATATTGTGAAGTGTTTAGCTGCAGGTGCTGATTTAGTGATGTTAGGTTCTTTATTAGCGGGTACCTATGAATCTCCAGGTCGTGTGGTTAAAACAGCACAAGGTTCTTTTAAACGATATGCAGGTATGGCGTCAAAGGAAGCGCAGTTAAAAGGTCGTGGTCATTATAATTCTATTGAAGGAATTGCGACTATGGTAAAGTTTAAAGGTAATGTTGCATTTACGATTGCCGATCTACAAAAGAACATTGCATCAGGTATGAGTTATAGCGGAGCTCGTACGATTAAAGAATTACAAGAATTAGCTATCTTTCAAATTCAATCAATGGCATCACATATTGAAGGGATGCCTCATATTTTAACACGTTAAAGGATTTTTATGCCGTCAAAAGTGATTATAGGTTTGCAATGGGGGGATGAAGGTAAAGGTAAAGTGGTTGATAATCTAGTACATCAATGGGCTGATGTTTGTGTACGTTATCAAGGCGGACCAAATGCAGGTCATACCATTTATGATATTGATGGTAACAAACATGTCACACACGCATTGCCATCAGGCGTTTTGAAAAAGGATTGTATTAATATTATTGCGAAAGGATGTGTAGTAGAACCGTTCTCTTTGTATAGTGAATTGATGGAATATCCTACTGCCAAATTATCAATATCAGATCAATGTCCTTTAATCTTACCTCATCATATAATTTGGGATAGGTTTAAATATCAAGGCAAGATAGGCACAACTGCCAAAGGTATTGGTCCGGCTTATTCGGAATATATAGCACGAGATAATAAAACGTTATTTGATTTATGTTATAACTTTGATGAAGTAGCGAAATACGTGTCTGATAAATTACGTCGAATGTCTGCCTTTGATACAGGTGAACATTTTGATGAAATATTTAATAAGTATTTAATCACTGATAAGTTTACATTGCAAGATATAGCTGATACTCAATTCATGCCTCGCAAGTTGGATATGTTTTTAGAAAATGATTACTTGCCAAGACTAAAGAACTTATCTTATGTGTTGAAAGAATATCTAGTAAATTCCGATAAACAAATTCAGGATTTATATGCTGAACAGAAGAATATAGTATTAGAAGGTGCGCAAGGTTGGGGTTTGGATGTGTGGGGTAGATCTTATCCTAACGTTACTTCTTCCTCACCTAACATTGGCGGTGTCTTAACTGCAACGGGTTTAAATCATAAACAAATTGATGAAGTCATTGGTATTGTTAAGATTTATAAATCAAAGGTAGGAGAAGGTAATCATAATACCCAATCACACTTTGAAAATAATATTGCTTATGAATCAGTGCAGGAATTACGTGAAGCCTTAGGGGAGTTTGGAGCGACAACTGGTCGACCTCGTCGTTTAGGTTGGTTAAACTTAGATGAAGTGAAAGAAGCTTGTCAAACTAATGGTGTAGATAGAATTGTCATTACCCGAATCGATTCGATTAAAGAAATCATGAATCCTTACGATGCCTTTTCAGTGTATTTTGACAGTAAATACTTGCATTACATGACCTGGAATACACAAAACTTATGTAATAGTGAAGAAGAATTTTTGCAACAACCTGAACTCTTATTCTTTATCGAGGACGTGAAGAGAATTACGGGGGTGCAGCAAATTAGTTTATCCTATGGTCCTCGAAGAAATCAATTAAAGTGGTAGAAGAATATCGTTTAATTAAGATTACTGTCCCTGGTGTTTATTATGCTAGCAATAAAGACGATATAGATTGTGCATCTAATACTAAAGCAACATGGCATAATTGGGCTTATGTTGATAATCTGGAAAATAGCATCGGGATTATTATGAATCAATTTTCACTAGTAGATACTGATTTGTGTTATGAATCAAAGGGTTATTCAGTGTATGTCAATGGGATTACTATTACTTTATCTGATGGACAGTTTGAATATCTTTAATCTTTCTCAGGCAAAATCTTAAATTTCTTGTCATAGCGTTTAAATTTGTTGTTGGTATCGTCTTTCAATTCTTGAACGCTATCTTTAACATGTTCTTGCTCTTTTTCTAGGTCTGCAAGTTTATCTTCAAGAGCTTCAATTTTGGCATCGAAAGTGTTTAAACGTTTTTGTAATAAGTCGATTTCATTTTCATGATTTTCAACATCACGTTTAACGTTATTGATGGCTGAGAAAGCGCTGTCGATTTGATTTTTAAAATCGAGTTCTGCGATTTTGTAGTTGGTAAGATTGATATCTCGTTTAGTCCAGTAAGACCAGGCGTATTTGGACGAGGCGGCGCCGATGGCGATGATGATGATGGCAGTGAGAGGATTGCTAATAGCTAATTTAATGAGGGCATCCATGAAAATCTCCTTTATAAATTAAATATTTAGCTGAGTGTAAATGTCACTCTTTCTCTTTATAATATAGTAAGTTTTATTATTTTTTCGTGTAAGGTTTTATTATAATGTCTCAAAAAAGTCATGTATTTTTTAGTAGCTATCAACATTTATTATCCGTTGAAGATTTTAAGAAGTTTCAAATTAATGGTGTTAGAGTTTTAAAATTTCGCAAAGATAAAGTTTTATTAAATGTCATGCTGAATTTCTATGATAACGCTTATTCCAGAGTTTTAAATAATCAATTAACTGTAACAGAGGAATATACCCCTGAATATGTGAAAGATTTTATTGCTCAAAAATTGAAAAAAGATAATGATGATAATAATAACACACCTGTTTTTCAAAATCGTACGACTGGCGATTATGCTTTAGCTGGAGATACCACAGTCTTAGACAGTATCTTAGGTTTAAAAATGTATGGTGATGTAGTTGAAGCGTCAGTCTTATTTCAAGATCAGATTATATATCACACTAATAATGTAATTCATTATTGTGATGATGATAATACTATTAAGAAAGTTAATCGTCAACAAATACGTAAGATGATTGGCAAAGATAATGATCATCATACTTTAATCTTAATACCTCAAGTTTTACATATTAAATCTAGTTATCGAAATATGTTATATCCACCTGATAAAGTTGAATTATTCAATCAATTAATCAGTAATACTTGTGAATTACCCTCACCTGGTAAATTAGCTCGAATTAAAAATGTCGGTCCAAATATTAATCAAATCTGTGAATTAAAAGCAGGTGATATTGTGTATATAACTGACAAAGGCACAAAACGAGGTCGATTAAAGATTTTAACTAAAGATGGTCAAGCTTTACAACTCTTTGAAAAGCAGTTAGAGAGTTTACCCTCTCATATGCAGGATTCGAAAGATGTCTTACAATTTAAATTTGAAAGACAAAGAAGATTGCATGAGGACCAAGCGCAAGGATATCCTGTATTAATTAAACCTCGACAACTCACTGATTTTTATTTAATGTTTGAAACAATTTCAGGCGAAATCATCTCAGTTCCTCGTAGTTTAATTCCAAAGCTGCCTGTGATTAACGAAGATTTAGCGCAATGGATTAACATACCACAATGGTATTATGAAAAATATATCGTCTCCCGTCTCTAGGATTTTATCATGGCAATATTAATGTCTCATCTCGGTTTAATTAAAAAAGAATATCAAGGCCGTGTTGTCAAACATTGGTCTTACCCAGTTAGTTTAGATAACCTCAAACAACCTGCAGTTACCAAACACGTAGTTTGCGTTTATTTCGATACAGCTGTACATAATGAAGATTTAGAATTTCAGTATTTATCATTTCTAAATTCTAATAATCAGGACTTACCATTTGACGTCACGGTTGACGCAGACCTTAAGATCCAAATGAAATATGAGGAATGGGTCTCTAAAAATTATATTCCCGTCTCCTGTATGCCTGAAGCTTTTGATGAAAAGTTAGGAGTGCATCGGGTAAGATTTTTATCTGGAGATACCTTATTAATTCCTCATATTGTCTGTCCTCAACTCTTGGATACTAAACTTGAAGAAATATCTCTTATCTTTTTAAAAGAAAGTTTTTGTGAAAAATATAATTTACTATGATTATTGATGATTTAAAAGAACAGTTAGTTCAAAACATCTATGGATTAGGTCATAAAAAAGCTTTACCGATTGCTGAATATGTTTTATTCTCTACCTTAGCTATGTTGCGAGGTCGCAATAAAAATCCTGTAATTGATAATGCCGGTTCAATGTCAGTTAAATATTTTCAGGAATTATTTAATGTCAATCGAGGTTTATGTGCTAAAATCTTAGATTTCTGTTTTGATCGTGGTGAAGAATATCGAACTGGTGCTTGTAAGCCATCAATTCCAAAGCCTTGGTTAAAAGAAATGACATATCAATATGTCTCTGAAAATCATTACCGTTCTGACGAATTAATGTTTCAGGCAGGTCGCTCTTTTAATTTTTATCCCATTAACGGTAAATTCTATGTGGAATTTCAACTACCTATCGATAATATTAAAGCTGCAATTAAAGAAGCTAAAATGTTAATGAACGCAGATGAATATCATGACTCAGGTGAATTAAAGAATAATCGAGATGAATATAGTTTAGCTAAGGTGTATTTGGAAGCTGGTTTACAACGTGATGGATATTTCTGTGAGAAGTATGAATATAAACCTTGCGGTCGTATGTATCAAACCGGTTATGGCTTTCAAAACATGAAAAAGGTAATTAGAAATTTAGTCTTTAAAGGTTATTATAACGTCGATATTAATTCCTCTTTCTTTCGTATGGCCTGGGATTTGTTTTCAAGAGAATGGTCAACTGATTTACAAACTCAGATCAAATCCTTGTTAGATGATAAAGATAATTTCTACGCTAATATTTCTAATCCAAGAGAATTTAAAATCAATTTGTTATCCATTCTGTTAGGCAGTCGTAATATTGAGATCTTAAATTCCTCAGCTTATTTAAGGCATTTAAATAATTTGTTAAATGATTGGATGACACCTGCGCGGAGACGCAAGCATTTGGCAACGCATTTGTTTAAACGTGAGCAGGAATATGTTAAAGAATTAATTGAACAGCTACAAAAAATGCCACACGTTTTAATTCATGACGGTTTTATTATACAGAATAATTATCAATTAGATGAAAAAATATGGTCGATTAAACAACTATGACGCAAGAAATTAAACCTCAATTATATATGATTACTGAAAAACAAAAAACAGCTGTCAATATTTTAATGCGAGTCGTTAAAGAAGCTGTTGATCGGGAGACTTTTTCATCTGAAGAAGTTGACAAAATACAAAAAATGATTAATCAATTAATTAAATTTGATGCATAAGGAATGATTATGAAAAAACTTTTAATGTTACTGTTGCTAGTTAACAGCAACCTACATGCTCAAGCATTTGAATGTGATAATGCTTTCGAAACCTGCGGTACCCCTGAACAATCAGGTGGAGGTGGTGGAGGAGGAAGCGTCCTCATAGCTAATACTGATTTAGGTGATACGTATCAAAACGCTGACGATTTTGACGATGATGGGATTGAAGATAATGAAGATAACTGTCCTAGAATTAGAAATAGAGACCAATCTAATTCTGATAGTGATGCTTGGGGTGATGCCTGTGATAACTGTCAACGTATATTAAATGATTATCAAAGCGATTTAGATGGTGATAACATTGGTGACGCTTGTGATACAGATTTAGACAATGATGAAAGAAATAATTATGAGGATAATTGTGAAGTCGTCTACAATCCTAATCAAAATGATCTAGATCGAGATGAACAAGGTGATGCTTGTGATGCAGATATTGATGGGGATGACAAAAATAATCAATCGGATGAATGTCCTTTTGAAAAATCATCTCAAAACGAATGCAGTAAAGATTTTGATAGTGATGGTATTTTAGATTATTATGCAGATCATCTCTTTGAAGATAATTGTCCTGCCATTTATAATCCTGA
>JACCDO010659175.1_pt1 | contig 24261 bp, 17 predicted proteins | sample 7446101 | NCBI WGS metagenome assembly JACCDO01 (sample SAMN15323440, study PRJNA562643) | freshwater metagenome | isolation source: river surface water | place: USA:Blue River Watershed | collected 2017-08-16
ACCAAATAATAGTTTATTAGAAGTTAAAAATAAAATGAATAATACAAATTTAATTGATAAAGAAATAATAATAGAAGATTATAATTAATGAAATATTATTTTTAAATGATAATATTTTTATATATTTTTTAATTAGGAATTATTAAATAATGAAGTTATTTAAAAATTATATAAACAATAAAAATCTTATTTTAATTTTATTTATTATTTTTATTATTATTTTTGGTATTTATTATTATGTTTGGAATTGTAATAAAGAATTTTTTTATGGTGATAAAATCCCTAAAGATAATGCTGTAGGTGATATTAATGACACTAGATGGGTCTCATTATTTGAACCTCAGAATAGTATTTTTACAGGAAATGAAAATAAATATTGGAAGAATGACCCACAAAGTTATAATACTGATTTTCCACAAGATTTACCACCACCTTTACAAGAATCTCAATTATCTTTAACAGTGACATCTAAATTTGGAGATAATAGTTTTAGGAAAGGTTTAATTGATTATAATAAATTAACAAGCATAATTAATAATAAAGGTTCATATAATGAATTTGGTAAATGGGAAGAATTATTAATAGTACCAACAACAAAAGATGAATTAAAATTTAAACATGAACTACAATTTGAATATGATATGTTAAATAGAAAGACTTGGGTTGATAGATGGGAACAATATAATCCAATTAAAAAAATGCATTTTAATTATGATGAGATAAAATCACCATTAGAAGATGTGAATAGATTAAATATGGAATTTAAAAAGAGATGTTATGATGCACAACAAACATTATTAAATAAAAAACAATTAGTATATTTTGGTATAATACCTTTTGATATATATAAATATTATATACAAAAGATAGAATATTTAGTAGAACCTAAAGAAATAAGTAAAACAGAAAATTTTGAAGGATTATCAGAAGAGGAAAGAAATAAAATAAGGGAAAAATGGAGAAAAGAAGAGATTAATAGAAAAGAAAAATATGATAAAATGCCAAAATTATATTCTATAAAAATAATGCTTTTCCGTGAAAGTGACCTATTTTTACCTTCTTTAAATTATCAAGGTACAATAATTAATAATAAAATATATTTTTTCAATGCAACTTATATAGGTGGAAAAGCACAAGATAGATATTTAATGGCAGAAGCATATGAAAAAGAACCAACATATCAGATAATAAATCAGAATTATACGAATCAGACAAATGACCAAATTTTACAATTAAATCCAGATAATATAGTTAAACAAGTAAAAGACCATCAAGAAGCTTATAAAATAAATAATCAATATGCATGTTTTAATACCGATCCAGAAGTATATACAAATCCAAAAAAATCGGCTGATATTTTAGTGACATCAAATTTTAGTGATAAAAATAATTATGTACCAACAAGAGAAAATTGTGAATCAAGTTTTGATTGGTATGGTAAACCGAAAGAAGTTGGTGTTTTAGATACTCCATGTAAAAAAGATGAAGATTGTCCATTCTACAATTCAAATAAAAATTATCCGAATCAAAGGGGTAAATGTTTATCGAATGGACAATGTGAACTACCGACAAATACAAAACCATTAGGATTTAGATATTTTTCACCATTATATAAATATAGACCTTTATGTTATAATTGTAAATCAAAAGAATGGAATTTAGTATCACCATTAGAAGATTGTTGTGAAGAACAATTCGATAAAACAAAATATCCATTTTTAAGTGGTCCGGATTATGCGTTTAAAGATGATTATCAAGATAGATATAATCATTATTTAGAAAAAAAATGTCATAGAAATAGTCAAAACCAATTAATTTGTGAATAACGTAAATAAAATTAAAAAAATTTGAAAAAATATATATTAAAAATATTTTTTTTTATATAATTAATAAAATAATTATTAGTTGTTTTAAACTAAAAAAAATGAGGCGTATGAATCAGCTACTTGAGGATACTCGCGATAGAATTCGCGACAGGTCATTATTTGATGAGCTTTACGATACATATAATAAGATTCATGATCGCATTGAAATCTTGAAAAAGATGGAGACAACAGACCGAGATAGACTCATTCAACGCTTTGGAAGTATTAAATACAAAGATAATATTTCGATTTTTAAGCAAATTATTCTTTCAGAATCAATGAACATATTGGTTATTGTAGTAGACAATGCATCAGATGAGACATTGAATGAGAGATGGAGAACATATATTAGGGATGAGATATTTGCAAGGATTGGTATGAGAAATACAGTTTTTCATATTTAAATTCTAATTATTATAAATTAATTAATTATATATGAAAGAAAAAATAAATACATAATTAGAAAAAAAAATAAATGAAAAATTTATTAAATGGATATTATAATGAAAATTTTTTACAAATTGAACCTTATTTAGTTTTAATGACAACAACAAGTATAGAAATTGTCATATGGACATATAAAAATATTGAAGTATATCCTATGTTTATAAGTTATGATGACGTCTCTCTGACCCATCTTTCTACGCAAAACGCTAAGAAAGATGAAAATTTTCAAAATATAAAAGAAGAAAAACTACCAAAACAAATTATAGAAGGAAATACACCTACAGTAATTCGATTTGGTTCTTTAGTAAGTTTATTCGATGATTTTTATAAAGGTCCTCCTCAAACTAAAACAAAATTAACTCTAAAAACTAATTATCATGGGACTTGTCATACAATTTTTGAATTAAAATTTGATATCCCTAAATATTGGGCTGGTAAAGAAGTAGCAGAAGTACCTGAATTTAATTTTTTAATTAATAGTTGTATGCGTTTACCAGGAGATAAAGAATTAACTCCAGAAGGTTTTCCATACTCAATATATACTCAATTTAAAGAATATTCTAAAAATTCAAATTTAAATTTATTATTAGGAGATAATATTTATCCAGGTGAATTTGAATATAATAGTAAATTAGGATTATATAATCGTTATAAAAAATTATATACTTTTCCTCAACTTAAAGATTCTTGGAGTATTGTACCATGGTCAGCAATAACAGATGATCATGATTTAGGATTTAGTAATGAAACATCAGGTGGCCCACAATTATATTTATGTAGAGAGATATTAAGTAAATTTTGGGAAAATAATTCAATGAATCCAATATCACCTATTATTTGGAGTATGTTTAGATATGATTTAACTTTTATAGGATTAGATGACCAAAGTTTTAAAAGAGATCCCGGTGAAATAAATTCAACATTATTAGGTAAAGAACAAATTCAATGGTTATCACAAAGTTTATATTCTGCTAAAAAATCATTTAAACATGGTTTTATATTTATAAGTGTTGGTAAACCTTTCTTACCTCCTGGAGAAGATACTTTTAGTGATTATCCTTTTGAAAGACAAGTTATTATTGATATTATTAATAATTTTAAATTAAAAAATGTTATATTTTTAACTGCTAATAGTCATTATTCTGATGTAAGTCAATTTACAACAGTTGACGGATATATAATAACTGAATTCAGAAATTCACCTATGTCATCACCTGTCAATACTCCAGATCCAGATACACCAAATATTTATCAAGTACCTGGTTCATTATTATTAGATTATAATTTTGGTAAAATTAATGTAGTAGGAGATTATGATAAGAGAGTTTTAACTTATCAAAATATATTAAAAGATGGTTCAGTTGGATACACTTTTACACTTAATCAAAAAACATAATTTATATTTATAATCCTAAATACTTATTTATTTTTTATTTTTTATTTATTATTCTAATAATAAGTTAAATTATTATCAGCTAATGTTTTATCAGTACACTCCATAACACCAACTAAATATTTACAATTTGGATTTGGATTATTTGTAATGAATCCTTTTTCTACATAAAATTTATAAGCACCATTATGAAATTGAATTGGTAAACCTGTCTCTTCAAGAGAAACAGATGATAAAGGGTCACCTTGAATTTGAGGATATTGATTAAGTAGAGGTATAACATTAAAATAAGTTTTAATAATATCATAAATATCATCATCTTTAACCATTCTATTAGTGACTAAATATTCATCATAAGTTAACATTTTCATATCAGGTTTAAATCTTGAAAATGTATATTTTCCAAAAGATACAGGTAAATATGATTGTGATATCAAATTCAAATCTATATATTTATGATTATATTGATAATAATTTTGGAAAAAAACTTCTTCATTTGGTACTTCAAATGGTAAAAGTATTAATCCTTCACGAGCATGTCTAGTTGTAAAATCTTTAAGAGTCTCATCTGGAAAATATCCATTATAAAAAATAAGATGTACTTGATTATCATTAAAAGCATTAAATAATTCAAATTTATTATTATATTCTTTATAAGTAAAATCTTGACCTTCTTTATGTCCTAAATAAGTTAATAAATCATTAACAATAATACTTCCTTTTACAATATTATCTTTTATAACACCAATTTTAATTTTATAAGGTAAATCTCTTAAAGAATTTATTTTATAAGATTTTTTAGTAAGAATATAAAGATATTTTTTATAAACTTTTAAGATGTATTTAATATTATTAAATTCATTTTCTAATTCTTTATTATAAGTAAAATAAGATACAATTGGAAGAGATAATAAAGATAATTGTATTTTATTAATATTTAAATTATGAATTAAATTTTTATAATCTTTAAAAGGTATTTTATTAACAGTCTCAACTTTACTTTTAGCTAATAAAACTTTTGATAATTGATCTACTGTCTCATTTTGTTGATTAACAATAAAACCAAAATTAAATGGTTTATATATAAAATATTTTTTATAATTTAAACGTTTAATATCGTCATTTTCATAAAATTTTTGAATCTCATTTTTATCATTGTCATAATAAGGCAAAAAATAAGTTAAATAATGTTCTTTTATTTTATTATTTTTTAAAGTATAATTATTAATATAATAAAAGATGAATAAAAGTAAAAACAAAACAAAAATAAGTAAATAAGATTTTTTAAAATTCATATTATTAAAGTATTTAAATCTAAAATAAAAGTATATTTTTTTATAAGAATATTTTCAGATAATTATTATTTAATAAATTATTAGAGAATATATTATTTTTAAAATGGAACTTTCAAAATTATTTTTATTATATATTTTTATTATACTTATCCTTTATTTTTTAAAACCTGGATTCTTCCAAATTCAAAACATTGACCCTAATCTGATACCTGTTGGACAATCGATTGATACTATTAAAAGAAGAAAATTCATTATGTTATTATTATTAATGGTTATTATAGCAATTATTATCTTCTATTTTAAAATATTTTATGAATATTATTTTTAATTTTTAAAATTTATCAATTATAGCGCAATTAATATTTATTTTTTTCCTTTTTTTAAATTAATGATTTAATTAATTAAATTAAAAATGTACTTAAAGAAAAATATTTTTATGGAAATAAAAAGAGAACAAGAAAATAATGATTATGAATTAGAACAAAAAGAATATATCACTCATGGCTCTAAAGCAAAGCGCCTAGAGCTGAGTGATAATCGTTTTTCCTGGATTAGTGAGATAGAAAACGTATTCAAAATAAATGAAAAAGATTATGAATTAACAATATATAATAAAATAAAATCAAATACTAATTATTTTTTTGATAATTTAGATATGAATATAAATTATATAATAATAATTATAATAATTATAATAATTTTTATTTTTTTTATAAAGTCAAATATAATTAATTTAATATTTATAAATGAAAATAAATGAAAATAAAGAAAAAAATGTTCGTTAGATTTTATAAAAATTAATATAAATGTTAAATAAAGATTAAAAATAAAAATGTCTGAAGAACTTATTAAAGCCCGCCCTGAAGAGGAAGAAGATATTAGTGTTCAAGAATCAGATTCTGAAAATGAATCTCAATCAGGTTCATCACAATCTGGTTCAACTAAATCAGGAACATCAGAAGATTCAAGTGAAGAAGAATCAAGTGATGAAGAAGGAGAATATGAAATTGATTTATCAGATAATGATATTTACAAAGGTATTTATTCTTTCTTTGAAGATGAGGAAGGAAACACAATTCTAGATTATATTAATCTCTTACATAATGAACTCATTGGAGTAAATGAGAATCTTAAGAATGTAAGACTTATTAGAAAAGATATGACTCGTATTGCTGATTCTCTTGAGAAACTTGTAACACTTAAAGTAAGTGAAATGGAAGAGAAAAAGATGAAGCGAGAACAAAAGAAATAAATAATATTTTTTTAAAGATTAATATTTTTAAATAATTTTAAGTATAAAATAAAATACTTAAAAAATAAAAGATAAAATAATAAAGATTAAATAAAGTTATAAAAAATGAATTATCATAAAGGATTTATTGATATTAATAATTTAAATGAAGAAGAAGATAAAAATAATATTAGAATAGAATTATATGATAAACATGAAGGTTTATTAAATAATAGAGCGATATATGGTGATGAAGTATATATATTAAATAATGAAGTTATAAATATTAAAAAGAGGAATAATAAAAAAATAGTAGGTATTTTATATATGGATTCAATAACACAATATGGAACGAATAGTTCAGGAAATCCATATTATTTATTTAAACCATTGAATTCAAAGTATTCTCAATTTTATGTAGCTTCTTCGAAAAAAGAAAAATATAAAATATATGTTGTAATTGAATTTAAAGAATGGACGGAGAAACAGCGTTTACCACATGGTCAGATAATTGAATATTTGGGTAAAGTAGGAGAAGAAGAGAATGAATATGAGATGTTGAGATATTATCATGAATTAAATTATAATAAATGGAAATTGGAAGAGAAAGAATTATTAAAAATTAAATCTGATGAAAATCAAAATAATAATGAAGAATATGATTATGAAATATATAGTATAGATCCGGAAGGTTGTATAGATATAGATGATGCTTTTCACTATAAAGAGATTGATATTGAGAAAAACAAATATGAAATTGGAGTACATATAGCATCACCAACTAAATATTTTGATAAATATGAAGATTGGATTAAAATATTAACAGAAAGAATAAGTACAGTGTATTTACCACATAAAAAATACAATCTTTTACCAAATGAATTAGCAGATAATTTTTGTTCATTAATTAAAGATACAGTAAGATGGTCAATAAGTATAATATATGAGTATGAAGGAACTGAATTAAAAAATTATTATTGGAAAGAGAGTAAAGTTAAAAATAGAAAAAATTATACATATGAGGAAGTTGATATAATGATAGGAAAGAAGTTTAAAGGAGGAGATATAGAGATGAAGAATATGTATAAAAAGACGAAGGAAATATTTGGTTTAAAAGAATTAGATTCACATAAATTTGTAGAATTATGGATGATACGAACAAATGAAAAAGTAGCAGAATATTTAGTAAATAATTTAGAAGATTCAAGTAAAACAATATTAAGAGTATGTCATGGGAATAATAAAGAATTGAATGAGAATAAGTTTTTAGAGGAACATGGATTATATAAATATATGGAAAGAAAGGAGATGAAGAGTGCAGAATATAAGTATTATAATAAAGATGAATATATGGGTCATTCAATGTTAGGATTAAATTTATATACACATTTTACATCACCAATAAGAAGAAGTGTAGATTTTTATATACATTTATTATTATTAAATAAAGATATAGAGAAATATGATTTATTAAAAGTAAATTCATTTATGAAAAGAACTAGAAAACTAGACAGAGATTGTAAAAGAATGAATTATATATTTAAAATAAAGAAAGGAGAAGCAGAATCTCAATTAAAAGGATTTATAACAGAAATAACAGAAAAATATATAAAAGTATATATACCAGATTATGAATTAGAAGAGAAAATTTTTATAGATGATAGATATGGATATTCAAAATTAAAAAAGATACATTTTATTAAAGATGTTGTAGAGAATCAGATAATAAAATTAAGAATAGATGATGATAATAAAGAATATAATTTATATGAAGAAAGAGAAATAAAAGTATGGGTTTTTGTTAAAGAGGATAATTTTTTTAATAAAATCAAGGTTGAGATTTTATAAAAATAAAATAAAGATAATTGTTTAGTTAAAAAATATTAATTTTTTTCTTTTATTAATAAAGAATTTATTTTAAATAAATTATTAAAAATGGGAAACCAACAATCAGAAGAACAATCAATTAGAAATAAGCGAATCATTAAAAAAGTAAATAATAATTCTAATAATTATCCTCAAAATGTTAATTATCCTCAAAATGTTATTATACCATCAAATAATGATAATTATGACTACGAGAAACAATATCAGATAAGAAAAAAACAAATGGAAGATCAATATAATAAACAACAATATTTACAGCAACAACAATATCAACAACAACAATATCAACAACAACAATATCAACAACAACAATATCAACAACAGAAACAATTGGAACAACAAACAATGAATAAATATTATTCACAACAATATCAATCTAACCAGAATAAAATAAATAATCCAATTGAAATGAGAGGAGGAAATAGAGATAATTATCAACAAAGACAAATACAACAATATCAAAATAATTTAGGTAATTATGATAATCAATACACGACAACAAGGAGAATGGAAGATATGATGAGTGAGAGAAATAATTTTCAAAAAGAACAAATTGAGAATCAGTATGCAGCAAATATAAATAACAATAATAGAGATTTAATATACTCACCTAGACCTGAACCAGTAAGACAACAAATAAATAATAATAATAATTCATTAATAGTAAGAAGAGATTATGAAAACTTTAATTTATCACCTTATTCTTTTCAAACAGAGATAGAGAATTATGAAAAAGAACAAGAGGATGAGAGAGTACAATTTGAAGATGAAGAGAGAAGAAGAAGAAGAGAATTTGATGAATACATGAATAAGAAGAAAGATTTTTTGAAGAAGAAAATAAAAGAATTTGAAGAGAATTATGATCCATATCAGATATTAGGTTTATCAAAACATAATTTAAACGATAAAGAGGTTAAGAAAGCATATAAAAAATTAGCATTGAAATATCATCCAGATAAAGCAGGTCCAGAGTATGCACATCAATTTCAATTAATAACACAAGCATATGTTTATTTATTAAATAAATGTGAAGAGGATAATAAATATGAGAATAAATTTAAACAAGAAGTAAAACAAACGAAATATCAAGATGATATAAATGATTCAGGAGTACATAATATTTATATAAATAAAGATAAATTTGATATAAATACATTTAATGATATTTTTCAGAAATATCATATAGATGAAGAGAATGAAGGATATGGTCATATGTATCAACAAAAAGATAATGAAATACCAGATGATTCAAAATTATTTGGAAATAAATTTAATAAAGAGATATTTAATGCACATTTTGATGATATTAAGAAAAACAGAAGGAATGACCAATTAATAGAATATCAAGAACCACAAGCTTTAGTATCTGCTAATGTAGGATTTAAAACATTAGGAGAATATGGAGGGGGTGATTTTAGTGGTAATAGTTCAATAGCATATACAGATTATAAAAAAGCACATTTAGAAGAGACATTATTAATAGATCCATCAAAAGTGAAATATAAAGAATATAAAAATATAAATCAATTAAAGTCAGATAGAGAACAGATATCATATAATGCGACACAAGAAGATACAATAAGATATCAACAATTCGAGAGAATGAGAAAACAAAAAGAGGAAGAATTATTAAGAAAACAACAAGAGAGTGATAGAATGTGGGAAGAGCAGTATAAAAAAATAAATAAAAAATTAATAGTACATGCACCTCAAAATTCAAATGATAGAAATTATGAAAAAGAGAGAGAAAATATAAAAAAAATAGAATTTAGAAGATAATCACAATTTTTGATAATTTTTTTTAAGTAAACATTTAATTATTTAAATAATTAGATAATATAAAATATTAAAATAAAAAATAAAAAATGTTAACATTTGAGAACTTTATGTATTTTTTTATAATTGGTATAAGTTATTTATATTTATCAAAAGATTATGAATATTTTTTATATAAATTTTTTGAATCATTATTAAGTTTTTTTAAGTTCAAAATTCAAATTAAACCAGAATTAATAGAAAATTTTCCATCAAAACTAATTTTAGTATCAAGTCATACATCAATTCATGATTTTTTTATATGTTATTTTATTTATTATATATTTTTCCGTAAAAGATATAATATAACAGTTATTATGAAAAAAACTTTTCAAGAAATAACGATGCCAATAATATCAAAATTAGATAATAAAATAGATATTATAAAAGTTGATAATAAACAAAAAGGTACTACTCAACAAATAATAGACCATTTAAAACATAAAGATAATTATTTATTAGCTATCGCCCCTGAAGGTACTCGAAGATGTGTCAATGATATTAAAAGTGGATATTATTATATTGGAAAAGAATTAGATTGTAAAATTTTATATATTGGTGTTGATTTTAATAAAAGAACGATTGAATTAGAACCCATTCATGAATTAGAAGATGAATGGATAAATGAAAAAAATTGGTTTATTCAAAATTGTAAAAAATATTCTCCTCTCTTTCCTGAGAGATGTTTTTGGACGCGTGAAGAATTTTTAGAAAGTTTTATAGATAATAATATTGATGATAATATTGATAAAAATATTGTTGATAATATTGATAAAAATAATTAATTATCTTCTAAAATTAAAATCATCATCACTATCATCATCATTTTCATCATCATTTAATTTAAATTCTTCAAATTGATGATTTTGAAGAATATCTTTCCATTCAGTATTTGTACTAAATGTTTTATAATCTTTAATAATTTTTTCTAATTTATCAATTAAATTATCGATATCTAATGATAAATCTTTAATATTTTTAATAATTTTATCAAATACTTTATTCCAAATAATTTTATTTTTATCAGTAGCTGAATCTACTAAAGTAGACCATTCACTTTTAATTTCCTTCTTTTCTAATATTTTTGTTAAAATATATTCATATATTTTTTCTTTTTGTTCATCTAATGCAAGATTTGTCTCAATGTATTCTTTCATTGCTTTTATGTTACCAGAATTTATATATTTCATAATATTAATTTTACAATCCTTCTCATTCCATTCATTTAAGTTATTATCAACTAAATATTTATTAGGATTGTCAATAATATTTACAATTTCATTAATAAAAAATTGTGTTCTTGATGATAAATTCTCATTCTTTAAATACTCTTTGAACATTGTTATAAATTGTTCAAAAATATGATATTTATTCTTATTTATACTATTATTTAAACATAAGAATTTAATCATTCGATGAATACATTCAATTTCTAATTCATTTATTGGTTCAAATTCATTCGAACTAATATGGAAAAAATTCAATATCATTATGTGAAGAATATCCATATGAATGAATTTTTCCTTAAACATATTAAGACAAATATCTACTAATCCCATAATCTGTCTTTTTTTCTCAAAAAAAACATTATCATCTACATTTTCATTAATAAAATTTACATCTTTTGATTTAAACTTCATTTCTATCTTATTAACAAAATATCTCTTAAAATTCATTAACAGATAAGCTTCATTATGAGCATCAGATTCATTTGAAAAAGGACCTAATGATTTTTCTTCATTCATTTTTTCAAATCCATACTCTTTTTCAGGATATTTAAATTGAACAAAATAATCATTGTCTAAATTAATAATTTCATATCTTAAACGATGAATATTTTCATTATTCCATGTAGAATAAGCAAGATTTAAATAAAGATGAAGATGTTTAGGATCATTAAGACATTTTTCATAAATACCATTAAAAATAAATTCAAATATATCAGGATTATCTAATTGAGAGAATTGGTCAATCCACTCTTTATTAACAACATCAAAATTAAAATCGGTTATTTTATTTAAACATGTGTTAATAAATAATAAGATTTTATCAGATTCACTTTCTGGACAAATAACACTCCATTTTTTCTTTCCTTCATTTTCTCTTGAAAATTTTGCATATTTATAATACTTTAAATGATTAGGAAATTTTTTAAATTTAGCAGTTTGACTAAATATTGGTTTTTTTAAATCTTCATCTTCGATAACTTTATATAATTCTAAAAATTTTGATACTGTATTAATTTTTTCTGATTCAATTTTATCTGATAAATATGAATTCATATTAAAATTATTTATATCATCTGTATAATTATAAAAAGATGTACCAATTAAATTGGACATATTATTATTTGAATTTGAAGGAGGGACTGAAAAAACAATAGAAGACATTTTTCTATTTATAATTCTATTTAATTTATATTATTTTATTTTTTCAATTTTTCTTTAAGTATATTTAATTAAATTAATTAATTTAATTATTTATTTTTTAATTATTTATATTATTAATTTTTTTATTAAAAAATTAATTTATTTTAAGTTGAATTTTTGATAAATATAATTAATTAAATATTAATTAGTGTAATAAAAAAAAAAGTGAAAAAGTAAAAATTAAATGAATATAATTTTAATTTAAAAAAAAATATATAAAGAAATTAATAGTAGAAATGGAAAACATCTATTATCGCAGTATATTAAAAAAGAAAGTTAGAGTTGAACCTAAATATTTAAATGAAAATCTTGATAAATATATTTTAAATTATTTACAAAATAAAATTGAAGGAAAATGTATGGATGAAGGATATATTCGTCCAGAAAGTATTAAAATATTGATAAGAAGTGTTGGACGTTTAGAAGGAAGTAGATTTACAGGTGATATCACATATGAAGTTAAATTTTCAGCTGATATTTGTAATCCTAGTATTGGAATGTTAGTTGATGCTAAAGTATCATCAGTGACGAAAGTTGGTATATTATGTGTAAATGGACCATTGATATTATTTGTTCCAAAAAAGAATCATGAAGATAATTTAGAAAACTTTTTAAAAATAAAAGTTGGTGATAATGTAAAAATAGAAATTGAATCTAAAAAATTTTCATTAAATGATAAAGAAATTGAATTAGCTGGAAGAATTAATGGATTTAAAAATAAGAAGAATAAAATTAAAAATATTGAAATGAAAGATGAAGTTAAAAATAATTTAATGCAAAAAATGGCACAATCAGAAACACATGATGATGATGATGATGATGCACAAAGTTTAGATGTTGATGATATTGAAATATCAGATTCAGAAGAAGATGATGAAGAAAATTCCGAAGATGATGAAGAAGAACAAAGTTTAGATGATGAATTAGATAATCAAGAAGATAATGAATTTTTAGTAGAAACAAATAAAAACGATGATGCTCAAAGTGTTGATAAATATGAAGATGAATATGATGAAGATGATGACGAAGATGATGATTTAGATGATGGTGATGATGATATAGGTGGTGATGAAGATTAATAAAAAATTAATTAAAATAATATTTAACAAAATTAGCACGTATAAAATAAGAAAAAAATATGTAAATGATTTATAATATATATTTATGATATGTTTAGTTCTTATATAGTGACTGAAAAATGTAAAAATAATTTAATAGAAAATAATATTGAAGATAATAATATAGAGAGTATTGATATAGAATATATCAATATAAAAAATGAAATTATACAAAAAAATGAAAATTTAAGTTTATTTTTAAATGATAATGATTCTTTATTAAATAAGAAAAAAAAGTTAAAAGATTTAATAAAAAGTTTAAATAGATTTGAGTTAATAGAAATATTTAATATATTTAAAAATGAGAATTGTAATTATTCTGAAAATACAAATGGTATATTTATAAATATAACAAATGTTGATGAAGAAGTAATAAATAAAGTATATAAATTTATAGAATTTACTGAAGAAAAGAAAAAAGAATTAAAGGATCAAGAAGAAATGATAGAAATAGAAAGAGAAAGAATAAAAGATATAAATAAATTAAATGAAGAAAACTATAATAATTATATTTTTAATCAAAATTTTATTCATCAAATTCAGGAAAATAAAAATATGGAAGTATTATCAGAACCAGAAGAAGAATATAATTATGAAATAAATTTATCAAGTGAAGATGAAGATGATAATGATGAGAATAAATTTATAAATAAAAAGAAAAAAATAAAATATACAGGTGCAAAAGCAAGAATTTTGAAATCATACAAAGAATTAAAAGAAGGACAATCATCAAAGAAGAAAAATGAAAAAGAGAAAGAAAAAGAAGGTGATAATGAAGAATAATTTTTTTTATTTAATTTAATAATTTATAAAAAATATTAATTAAAAATTTTAGTGTAATTAAAAAAAAAGTGAAAAAATAGAAAGTTTGAAATTAAAATTAATTAAAAAATAAAAGAATATAAAATAATTTTAATAAATTTATATAATTAAAAATAAAAATGGAAACTGAAAATTCAAATAAGATTGATTTAAACCGTATGTTATTAGTTGAAGGTATTCTTCAATATTTAAATATTGGACAAAAATATATTGATGATTCAATTTTTGAATCGAGAAAAGAATATGAAAAAAACAATGATTATAATTATTTATTTAATAAATCTGAATCTTTATTTGAGGTAAATAAAAATTCATATATAAAATCAAATTTTACAAAAGTTGGAACACAGAAAAATAATAATAATAATAAATCACTATTTACTAAAAGTTTATTTTCTTCAACAACAACTTCTAGTTCTACAGTAAATAATAATGATTCAATTAAAAAGAAAAGTTATCATATTGATAATAGTATTATTAATAATACTAATATTGATAATTCTACTTCTAACATTGATAATTCTACTTCTAATATTGACGTCTCACTGACGGCAAAAAAATTTGCCATTGGTGCTTTAGCGCCGACACATCTTTCTGCGCAAGGCGCCAAGAAAGATGATAAATATGAGAATGATAATAAAAATCAATTTTATAAAAAATTATTAAAATCATTTGAACCATTATTTAAGAATTTATTCTTATCATATGCAATTATTCAAACAAAGTATCATAATCGTAACAATGTTTTTACATTTATGAATTCTATTTTAACAGTATTAGATGAATTATTTATTTTAAAAAATGAGAAAGATAGAGAATATGAAATTAAAGTATTGTTAAAGAAGATGAATAAAACAGCAGAGACAGAAGGGAATTATAATAAATTTTATTATCATCGAAATCGTAAGTTTAAAAAAGAATTATTTTATAAAACATTGAACAATGCATTAATAAATAAAGTTGAACCTGAGAATTTTTATATTATTCAACAGTATTTATCAGATTATTTTGGAATTAATATTTATATTTTCCATATTTTACCAACAGGAGAAATTGATTATGATAAATCACAATATTATTGCACAAAACAATTTAAAGGTAAATTAAATGCATATGTACCTAATTTAATGATGTTATGCTCAAATGAATTATATTATCCTATAGTTCATAGAAATGATGAAAATGAGTCTATTTTAACATATTCAAAACATGAAACTTTATTAAAAAATATTTGGGGATATATGAAAATGGAAGATATGTTTAATTTTTTTATTAATAATGAAGAATCTGATTCTGAAGATGAAGATAATGATAATAATAAAGATAATAATATTAATAATGATAACAATAATGATAACAATAATGATAACAATAATGAAAATAATTTAAATAATATTTTAGAAGATGATAAAAAGGTAATAGAATCAAAAAAGACTGATAAAAAATATTCTGAAAAAGATTTGAATAAAATGAAAATTGATGATTTGAGTTTATTAGCAAATAAATTAGGAATATCTTTAACAAAAGCATCAGAAAAGACGGGAAAACAGATTAAAAAATTAAAATCAGAATTAATTGATGATATTTTAAAGATGTAAAGATGGATATAATAATAATCTAAAGTGAGTATATTGAAATTTTTTTTTTTTAATATAAATAATAATTTATATTAACCAATTATATTAGTTCTACATCTAAATTGATAATATAAAAATAATAAAAATAATAAAAATTAAAAAAATTTATAAAAAATATAAAATAATTATTAATTAAAAATTAAATTTAAGTTTAAAAATATACTTAAAATAATAATATTAATTGATAGTAGAGATTATTTTTAAAAAATGGAATTAGAAAAGAGAACCTTCGAAAAACTATGTTCTTTTATAAATCAAGCTAAAGAAGAACCTACATTCGAGTTAGAAGCAAGAATAGCAGGTAAAAATTTCAAAGGTATGGAGATAGATTATCAAAGTTTTTCAAGAGTATTTAAAAAACTTACATATAAAAAGGAAAACAATGGTTTAGGATTAAATTTTACAACAATAAATATTTTAGATGTATTGGTAAAAACTCCATATTCAAATCAGAGTGATAGTGAAACAACCCGTTTAAGTATAATAGGAGAAGAAAATGTAAAAAAGTATTGGTTATTTAATAATTTTAATGGTATATCAGAAGATAAAATGGTATTTATAGAAAAAGAGAAGTTAGATAGAATAGATGATGAGAATTATCCTATACGTTTTTCATTAAATAAAGAGAAACCAGGAGATGAGATAAATAAGAATGATAAAAATTTGGTATTAAATCAGGAAAAAACAAAAGATGTTCAAAAGATTTATCGAATGAAAAATAGATATTCAATTACAACAGATGATGATTTATTTTCAATAGATTTGACAACAACAAAGATGGGATTTGGAAATAATTTTAAAGAATCAGGTACAATGAAAGCTTTACCGTCATATGAAATAGAGATTGAGTTTATAGGAAGAGATACAAAAACATCTGATATAGAAATAGCAAATAAATTTGTATTATATTCAACAATAATTTTATCAACTTTGCAAAATAGTGATATGATATTAAAACAAAGTTTAATAAAAAAGGTAATAGAAGGATATGAAAAAACAACTAAATGTAAGATGTTTAATGGAGACCCTGATTATATAGCAGCAAATCCAGTAACTTTTCATAGACATAATTTAATAAAGAGTGAAACAAAAATAAATATATATTCAAATTATGCGATAACATTAAAAGCAGATGGTGAAAGAAACTTTTTATATGTTTTAGATTCTGATGATGAAGAGGAAGATGGTAAAATATTTTTAATAGATGGTAATTTTAGAGTTATAGATACAGGTTATCAAGATAAATCATGGACAAGAACATTAATAGAGGGAGAATTAGTACAAGTAGGTGAAGGTCGTGAATTTTATATGTATGATGTATTATTTGAGAAAGGTCGTGATGTAAGAAATGATGTATTAATAAATATAAAGAGTGATAAGGAGAAGAGTGAAATGAAAAAGAATTCGAGATTAATATCGCGAGAATTCTTTTATAAATCAGATACAAGAAAAATGGCTAATTTCTTTGATGAGAAAAATTGTATACCATTTAAGAAGAAGAAATATGAATTTTTAGTATTTGAGAAAGGGAGAGATACAAAACCAGTATTTAATAAAATAAAAACATTATGGGAACAAAGAAATTTAGAAAAGTTTAAATCTGATGGTATAATTTTTACACCAATAAATGAGAAGTATCCAGAAAGAGGAGGTACATGGCAACATTTATTAAAATGGAAACCTCCTAAATTAAATACAATTGATTTTTTAATTAAAACAATAAAGAATGATAATGGTCAAGATATTAAACTTCCTTATACAAAATTAAGAACAACACCAGAAGGAAAAAGAGAAGAAGAATTAAAACAATATAAAACAGTAAGATTATATGTTGGTAGTTTTAAAGATACAGGAAATCGTAAAAAAGTACCTATTGCTGTTGAATTTAATCCAAATCCTAATTTATATAATTCACAATCAGCATCAGTATTTAATTTAGCAAATGTTGTAATTAATGATTCAGATAAAATGACAGCATATGATGAATTGCAAAAAACAGAAGAATTTATTGAAGATGATACAGTAGTTGAATTTGCATATGACCCTGAAGAAGAAGAAGGTTTTAGATGGAAACCAATGAGAAATCGTAAAGATAAAACTTTATTATATAAGGCAGGTAAAAAAATAGCGAATAATGAAAAAGTAGCAATAGATGTATTTAATGCTATTTTATTTCCAGTGACAGAAGAAAATTTATTCTCTGGAGAAGTACCGGTATCAGATACAGAATCAGGAACAATTGAAGCTGCTCAACCATATTTTGCAGGAATAAATGATAATAATGAAAATTTTAGAGCTAAACGTTTAGCATATCAAGATTTCCACAATCATTTTATTAAATATATTTTATATTATATAACTTCACCGGCAATTCAATCAAAATCACAAATACCAAAAGGTAAAATATTAGATATGTGTTCTGGTAAAGGTGTTGATATGAATAAGATAGGAAAAGCAAAATATTATGAGTTAATTGGTATAGATGTTGATTATGCAAATGTTAAAAAAGCACAAGAATTATTTAAACAATTACCAGTTAAACCACAGAAAGCATTTTTTATGAGAGGAGATTCAGGTAAATTAATTTTTCCGGAATATGCATGTGGAACAACAGATGCAGATAAAACATATATGAAACAGTATATAAAAACAAAATATTTGTTTGATACAATGTCATTTATGTTTTGTATACATTATTTATTTAAAGATGAGATAAGTTTAAGAAGTTGTTTACAGAATATGAGTGATAATTTAAAGATTGGGGGTTTTGTAATAGGAACTACTTTTGATGGACAAAGAATTAATGAAGCATTAAAAGGTAAAAAAGTAATATCTGGTACAAAAGATAATGGAGAAGTAATATGGAAGATAGAGAAAAAGTATACAAAGAAATTAGTATTTGATGAGAAGAAATCAATATTAGGACAACAGATAGATGTATTAGTTGGTTCGATTGGTAATCCACATCCGGAATATTTAGTGAGCTTTCCATTTTTTGATAGAATGATGAGAGAGTATGGATTTGAGAAGATATGGATTAAACCATTCTCTGATTTTTATGAAGATTTAGAAACGAGTGATGAGATTGATGGTTTTGATAATTATGAATTAGAAAGACAAAAAGAAAATTTAAAGAAAATATCACAAGGTGAGAAAGAATTTAGTTGTTTTAGTAATGCATTTGTTTATAAAAAAGTAAAGAATGCTCCAGATTATTTACTTCAAAATCTTTTAGTTATGATGGAAAAAAAGAAAAAGATTGAAGATGAAATTGATGGACAAAAATCAACTGTTGATTATGCTATAACTGATAATGAAACACAACAAAGTATTATAGCAACTGAAGTAGAATCAGGAAAACCTTTAGGAAGTGAAGTATCTATAGTACCTGAAGAAGAAGAAGAATTAAAAGAAACAGCAAATAAAGTTGTGGATAAATTAGCTAATAATGTAGCTTCAGAAGTATTAAAGAAGGTAGCAACAAAAATAAATAATTCATTAGAAAAATCAAAAATAAATGTTGTACCAAGAAATACACCACCACAAAATAATATGTTTGAAAATTTAGCTGATAAAAATAAAGCTATTAATGAATTAGAAGCACCAACAACTAATTCAGAAAATAAGAAAACAGTAACAATTGAATATATGAATGATAAAGGTGACGAAACAGATAAAGAAGAAATTATTGAGGAAGATAGTTCATCAGGAGAAGAATATGAATCAGATAATATGGATGAATTTGATCCAAATGAATAAAAGAAACCTTTTTCTTTTTTATAAAAAAAGAAAAACCTTTCATGGAAAAAGAAAAAAATATACATTTTCATTAAGCTTTTCCTTTTATTAAAAATAAAATAATAATTTTTTTAAATAATTTAAAATTAATAATATTTTTTAATATTATTAAATAGTAAAGAAATAATAAAACGATGAATAATTCTTTATTTGAATTTTTTCAAAACAAAGATCCTCAACAATTCTTTATTTATGCATTTTTCATTTTTATTTTATGTTTATTAATATTTAATTTTGCTTTTAAAAATGGTTCACCAACTTGTAATAATTTTATTGTTAATAGTTATTTATATATTGGTCTTGGTGTTATTTTATTAGGACTATTTACTTATGCATTTGAATATTATAATATTAATTTTAACTTTTATACTACTATTTTATCATTTATTTTAACTTTAATATTAATTTTTGCCTTTTCTTATGTTAGAACTTCTAAAAATATTATTCTTAATCATATTATTTGGTTATTCTTAATTATCGGATTCTCTATTATGATTTATCCTATGATAAGTTTACCTCAATATAAACCATATATTAATCGTACATTGATGATAGTAGCTTGTATATTCTTTATAATGACATTAGTAGTTTATCTTTTTCCTAAATTTTTTGAATCAACATATGGAATTTTAGGAGTTGGATTATTTGTGGCTTTATTGTCTGTTATAATTGTTGAAATTATATATTTAATATATAAAGTTGTTAATAAAGATTATAAATTTACAGAATTTAATAAATTTTTATCATATTTTGTTATTGTTTTATTCTCTGTATTTATATCATTTGATACTCAAACATTGAAAATTAGAAGTAAAACATGTAAAGAATCTAATATTTTCAATTATCCAAATTATCCATTCGAAAGTATTGATATTATATTAGATTTAATTAACTTATTTGTTCGTATTTTAGGATTATCAGGTAAAAATTAATCATCAGAATCTAAATCTAAATATAATCCAGGTGAATAATCTAAATTATCTTCTTTTAAACTTTCATTTGAACTTGAACTTGAACTTGAATACTTTAAATTATCAGAATATAAATTATCATCTGAATAATCATCATCTGAATCATTATCAACTGAATCATCATCAGAATCATTATCAGAATTATCATTATCAGAATCATCATCAGAATCATTATCTAAAAACCATTCAACAAATTCAATAACTTTTTTATTTTCAAAAATTTTATTTGATTTTATTTTTCTTTTTTTTATCCAATTCATAATAGATTTATTTTCAATTAAATCATTATCATAAAATATTTTAATTAAATAAAAAAAAAATTCATAATTATTATTATACCATTTAGTATTTTCAAGAATATCTTTAATAAAGTATTTTTTAACATTTTCATCATCAAAGAAAAATTTAAAAAAATCAATATTTTTATCAATAAATTTTTTATATTGTAATGCTATTTTAATTAAATTATCTTTATTATTATTATTATTATTTTCATTCCATATATAAATCATTAAGGATTCCAAACAATCAATTTTTGTTTTATTTTCAGCTAATAAATAACATTTTAATTCTAATAACATATTTTTTTTATTTTCAGATAAAAATTCAATTAATTGTTCTACAAAATATTTATCAAAATATTCATCTGAAGATGATTTATTATTTATATATTCTGAATAATCATTAAATTCATCAGATATCACTTTTAGTTCGTCTTTGGAGCTAAGTGATAATCTTTTTAAATCATTTTTAATATCAATATTATTTTTTTGTTCATTTAAATTAATAAATAATTCTTTTGAATCATCATATATACTACCAATAGATAAAACTTTTCTAAATGATAAATTTTTTACTAAATTATTTTTTTCTTTTATATTTATTAAATTTATTTTATGATTAACATTAACATTATCATTATCATTATCATTAATAATATTTAAATCATCGTAACTATTTTTTGATATTCTTGAAAATTCTTTTATTAAAGAATTCGTATTTAATATAACATTATCACCAATTAATGAACCTTTTTCAATAATACTATTATTTTTAATAATACATTTTTCACCAATAATACTATGAAAAATTTTTATATTATTTTCAAGAATTGTATTATCAAAAATATGTGTATTTATTAATTCTATATTTTCACCAATTATACAATTGTTTCCAATTATACAATTTGTTATAGAACTTTTTTTACCTATTATTGTATTTGAACCGATAATAGAAGAAGAATGTATTATAACTGATTTTTCTAATTTTGCACTTTTTTCAATATAAACATTAGAATCGAATTCTTTGTATTCATTTTCTGAATAAAACTTATTGTCAATTATATTATAACCTTTTATTTTATTATTTATTATATCCATCGAAACTTTATGATAAACTTTTGGGTCTAAAACTTTAACTGCATAATATTTTGCGTCATTAATTAAATAACCATAAACTTTTCTACCAAAATCAACATTTGACACTTCTGAAATAATAAAATCTTCCCTTAAACTTTTATAATCAAATTCATCAGAAATTCTTATTAAAAAAGAGAGAGAACAAATATCAATATGACAATCAATTATATTTTCGTGACAAGAACCTTTACCAAAATCAAAATTATTAAATTCACTTTGAAATAAATCATTTTTATAATATAATACTTGATTATCTTCATTTAAACATATTTTAGTTTGGTCTAATAATGATTTTTTATTTGAATATTCTTTTACTTTTTGAAAACAAAGAGTCATCATACAATCTTTTTTTTCTTTTATACGTTGTTTATGTAAATTAATAACATGTTTTAAAGAAAAATTAGATATGACATCACTACTAATCAAAATAAATGGGTCTGATTTTATTATATTTTTTTTTTCAATTTTTCTCAATATTTGTAATTCATTAATAAATTGTTCTTCTATATAAAATTCAATATATTTTACACTTATATCCCATTCAAACTCTTCTAAATATTCTTTTATTTTTCTATTTTTTTTATTTTCATATAATTCATTTGACTCAGTTGAATCAGTTGATTCATTCGATTCATTAAATTCATTAGATTCATTTGATTGATTTGAATAATTTTTTTTTTTATATGCTAATACAAAATATACTTCTTCAACACCAGATTCTATTAAATTATCTATTGTATATTGTATCATACAAGTATTTATTATTGGTATTAATTCTTTTGGTTTATCTTCTGTTAATGGATAAAAAGTATCAATATCATTATTTAAAATAATAAGAGCTTGAAGAGGTTGTTTAAATTCTAAATCATTATCAAAACTTTTTTTATTTTTAGTTTTGTTATTTTGTTTTTTTGAAGTCATATATAAATATTTTATTAATTAATTTTTCTATATTTAAATATATTCATTTTTTTTAAGTTAAATCAATTTAAAGATAATAAAATATATAATATAGTGTAAAATATAAAAAATGAATTTTAAATTAAAATCTGAAAATAATAATGTTAACTTAAATATATTAAATATATCATTTAATAAAATAGAAAAAAGAAAAATATTAATATTCAAAAAATATTATGAAGATATCACATTTGAAAAAGAAAAGATAGATAAATTAGAAAACTCTCATGAATGGGATAAAATAAAAAAAATAGGAAATCCTTATGAATTAATTTATACATCTTTTAATAAAAAAAAAAGAAAAGAAAGTATAGCAATTTATCAACCTATCAGTCGTTCTTATTTTAAGATGTGGGAAATATATTATAATTTTTCATCTAAAATTTTTGAAAAATTAAATGTGACTGATAATTTAATTTTCGGTCATTTAGCTGAAGGTCCAGGTGGATTTATGGAAGCATCCTATAATTATCGTAATATTCAATTAAAAAATTATAATAGATTTTCAAAAGATATATTTTATGGTATAACATTAAAACCCACTAATGAATATGTACCTGATTGGAGTAAAATGAAAAAATTATTAAATAATACGAATAAATTTAAAATTGATTATGGAAATTTATATTATTCGAGTGATGTAAAATCTTTTATAAAAAATTTTAATAAAAATAAAGCTTCTATAGTGACGGCAGATGGAGGTTTTGATTATTCAGCTGATTTTAATGGTCAAGAAATAAATTCATGTCAAATAATATTTTCTGAGTGTTTTCTAGCTTTAAATATTTTGAAAAAACATGGTTCTTTTGTATGTAAAGTTTTTGATTTATTTACTGCACCAATGATAAAAATTTTATATTTTATGTCTTTACATTTTGAAGAAATTTATTTATTCAAACCAGACACTTCTAGACCGGCTAATTCTGAAAAATATTTAGTATGTATACAATATAAAGATTTATTAAGTTCAGAAGATAAAGATTATTTAATATATTTAATTAAATTATATCAAGATTCTTTAACTAATAAATTAATTAATGAAGATGAAACATTTGATTTATTAGGTATAAAAGTACCATCTTATTTTATTAATTCTTTAAATGATTATAATAATAAATATTTAGAACATCAAAAATTTTATCTTCAAAATACTATAAAATTAGCTTATCAAAAAC
>JACCDO011884085.1_pt1 | contig 24260 bp, 27 predicted proteins | sample 7446101 | NCBI WGS metagenome assembly JACCDO01 (sample SAMN15323440, study PRJNA562643) | freshwater metagenome | isolation source: river surface water | place: USA:Blue River Watershed | collected 2017-08-16
ACGACAAGGGTTGAACCAGCACTGCCACCGGTGTTGCCGTTACGATCTGGAATGATGGTACGTGATGATTCGGTGATGTTGCCCGCGACGTCACGTGTTACAGCGTAGAGCTCATAGGCGTAGTCACGACTCACTTCAACAGCAGTGCTCACAGTCTGCGGATCAACCCAAGTTCCGTAGTACTGACCCATAGCTAATGGAAAGCTCTGTGCGATGACCGTCTCCGCTCCGGTGTTTCGGTTCAGGATAATTATTTCAGTACTTGAGAGACCAGAGGTGGCGTCGCGTACGGTATTAACAAGGCTGATGCGCTGCGTTGCGTCGTTACTACTTTCGACAGTTGAGGCGAGGCTTGAAACTGGACCGGTTGCATCGTAGACGAAAGAAAACCAGTCTTGAAAGAAGTTTGATTGCGGCATTTCACTGTATTCGCGACCGTTAGTGAGTGTTTTTGTGCCATTGAAGGAAACATTTGGGTACCAATCGTAAAAACCATCAGTCAGGCTTGGTTGTGTAAATGTATAGTCACCAATACCTGTGCTTATATCGTATTCAGCTTTGGTGTAGTAACCATCATCGAGGTTGTCAAATTCGTACCACAACTCTTGTACAGCAGTAGCGCCATAGATCGCGGGAATCTCGTTGACCCGAATAATGAAAGGTGAAGTAGTTGAGGCTACAGTGCGGATTGGGGAGATTGGCTGTACGGTAGGGACAGGGTCAGCGTGCCGTGCGAGATAGATGGTACGTACGTAGTGGCTACCGAGCTCTGCGATACGAGTCGTAGTTGCACTCGAACGATTGCTGACGGTATTGGCGCCCACGTAGGTACTGCCGGTGTTACTGTAGATACGAGCACCTGAGTAGGCATCGCGCGTAATACAGAGGGATGATTTACCACCGCTGCTGGGGTAGGTCCAGGGTGCGAATACAGTATTTTGTCCAGGCTCTTTGTAGCGCATACGCAATGAGAGATTTGCACTGCTGACGAGGGGTCCAAAAGTCTCAGCATCAGCCAGGCGGAATTCTATTTCAATTCGGTCGGCTGGGCAGAGCGTACTAGGACCGACGTATATATCGCGCCAGGCATAGAAACCGTTGTTGGCCGAGTAGGATGTGTACCAGGCAGTAGCGGTCTCGTTGGAGTAGACGAGTGCCGCAAGAAATGCAAAAAGCACTATACATAGCTGGATGCAGGTCTTTAGGTGTGTGGTACTTTGGTGCATGATATGTGAGCTATTTAATTACCCTGAACGTTGGTATCGCGCTCAAAGACGCCGGTAATTTCAATTCGATCTGCTGTTACGAGTACTGAGTTTGGGTACCCAGTACCTGCAACACTGACGATGTCGTTTTTACGGAGTGCACCAAACGTCGTTGCTACCCCATCGAGGATGTACTCGGTGGTAGCGTCGACTGTTACGAGCATCGCTTGCTCTCCGGCATAGCCTACTAATACAGTACTCTTCGCGGGGTCAATATCTCGAATAAGACCACTAAATGTTTTGGCTGCTGGTGTACCAACTGCGGTGGTATTGGTTACAACAACCGGTGCAACCACGCGGACACTGTCATCGGACGTAGTAATAGTGGTCACACCCTCTGCTGCTTTGCTGAGGGCTGGCTCGGCGATTTCACTTCGTGGAGGCTCACTGGTTATTGCAGCAGTACCAGATGCGATAGCTGGGTCGATTGGGGTAAAGGTGAGATGTACGTCTGCTGGATTCGTGCGTGATATAGCTACTGGCGTAACTGTCGCGTCACTTGTGCTGGATTGCAAAAGATTTCGGTTGCTACTTTGTACAGGCAGGTTTTCTCGAGCGGCGTCGTATGCTTCGGTTCCTGGAGCGTGTACAGTCTCAGGAGAGAGGTCCGTTTCAGTGACGGGTGTTGGTGTGGGTAGAAAGTGGCGTGCTGCCAGGTATGCACCACCCCCAAGAACAAGCGTTGCAATTAAGACGCCGCTACCAAGTATCCACCACCGAGACGATGGTGATGTAATGATTGCCTCTTCAGGGATGTGCAGTTCATTTGGATCAATTGGTTTTGGTTCCATAGTTTATCTAAGCATAGCACTTCTCGTACTGTATCATCGATGAAGCTATCCACGCGTGAATGGATGCAGGTACTGTTGCACACAGCCTCCTGTGACAGAGCGGGGTACACCTTGCTACACTACGTATATATGTCACAAACTAAATTGCACGAAATCGCGAAGGCACTCGTGGTACCAAAGAAAGGTATCCTGGCCGCCGATCAAAGTCCGACCTCAATGAACAAGCAGCTCGAAGCCTTGGGTATTCCAGCAGAAGCTGAGATGCGTCGTAAGTATCGTCAGTTACTATTTACGACGCCAGGTATTGAGCAGTACGTAACGGGAGTCATTTTGCATGACGGCACTATCCGTAACCATACCGATGATCACACACAGTTCTCAGACGTGCTTCTCTCCAAGGGGATTATTCCAATTATTAAGGTGGATACTGGTACAGTGCCGCACACTGGATTCCCTGGGGAAGTCGTGACGCAGGGCCTTGATGGTCTCGCAGAGCGACTCCAGGAGTACTACGACATGGGAGCCCGGGCAGCAAAGTGGCGAGCGGTGATAACCATTTCAGACACGACCCCAACCGAGCAGAACGTTGTCTTCGATATGGTGCAGATGGCACGGTACGCTGCCCTCTGTCAGGAAGCGGGAATTGTACCAATGCTTGAACCGGAAGTTATCTTTAGTGGTGCGCACTCCCTCGAGCGCGCAGAGGAGGTTACCACCATGGTGCTCCGCAAACTCTTTGAACTGATGACGTGGTACCGGGTTGACTTAAAGGGAGTTATTTTGAAGTCGAGTATGGTGTTGGCTGGTAGTGAGTACCCGGAGCAAACTACACCAGCACACGTTGCCGAGGCGACGATTCGCACGTTTGAGAAAACTGTACCGCACGATGTGCCAGGAATCGTATTCCTCTCTGGTGGACAGACACCGAAGCGCGCCACAGAAAACCTCGACGCGATTGGTGAGCTCGAAAAGGCTCGGGGAAACTTGCCGTGGCAAATGGCTTTCTCATACTCACGCGGTCTTGAAGAGCCGGTGCAGCAAGCATGGCTCGGAAAGGAGGAAAATGTAGAGGCTGCTCAAGCAGCACTCATCAAGCGACTTGAACTCAATAGCTTGGCTGATGTGGGGGCGTACGAATCTAGTATGGAGTAGTAGAAATAATAAAAAACCGGCACTATGTGCCGGTTTTTTATTATTTCTTTTGTTTATACACCGTGTGCTTTCGGGCGATTGGGTTGAACTTTCGTTCCTCGTGCTTCTTGCTTGGGTCTTTCTTTACCTTATTATTAAAACGGGTGTAGTAGGTGTGGCCTTTACCGACGCCATTTTCGTCGCCTTGGGTAACCAATTTAATGAGTCGATCTTGTGACATAGTGGCGAAATACTATCGTATTAGCCTGTTTTAGTCAATACACATGGCTATTTCTATAGATGCTTTAGGTGTGTGGTATCATACGGGGGAGCTGCTGCATTTTCGCGGTTTTTCAATACATATAATGCATCAGTACCAGTTTTACTCATGAAAGTACTCACTTTTGGTTGGGACTTCCCCCCGCAAACAACCGGTGGACTTGGTATGGCATGCCAAGGGCTTATGCGTGAGCTTACCGAGTCGGGGGTAGAGGTACTGTTTGTGCTCCCGAAGAAGCAGCCCGTTCATGGAAACGGTCGTTTTATTTTCGCCAATATCGCTGAGTCACTGGGGCACGAGGTTTCCGGTTCATACGCAATTGGTCCATACAACAGTGCGCAGACTTTCTTTTCAATCGTTCGGCAAGACGGGACAGTGATAACCTACTCGCACCGCCTCATTGAAGCAGTGCAGGCGTTTGCCAAAGAAGCGGGAGTGATTGCAAAGCGAGAAGAGTTTGATTTAATCCACGCCCATGACTGGACCTCATACTTGGCCGGTATCGTAGCCAAGCGAGTTTCTGGAAAACCGTTAATTGTACACGTGCATGCTACGGCGTTTGATCAGGCGGCTGGTAACAACGTAGATCCTGATATCTACGCTATAGAGCGTGATGCCTACACTCTGGCTGATTCGATTGTGACAGTGAGTGAGTTTACTCGCCGGTTAGTGATTGAGAAGTATGGGGCTGATCCCGCGAAGGTATCCGTTGTCCATAACGGTATGGATGTAGATGAGCCAGTTCGCTATGAGCCGACCCTCCAGGAACTGAAGTCGCAGGGAAAGAAGATTGTCCTCTATCACGGTCGTATCACGGTACAGAAAGGTGTCGACTACTTTGTGGCTGCGGCGCGAAAAGTGATAGATTACGACCCGAACGTCATCTTCGTGATTTCGGGCAAGGGTGACATGGAGGCGCAGATTATGCACCAGGTTGGGGCCCTTGGTCTCTCACAGCACGTCCGCTTCGCCGGGGGCTTGTGGTACGAGGAGCGTGACCAGATGTACCAAAGTGTGGACTTAGTCGTCATGCCCTCGGTCTCTGAGCCATTTGGCTTAGTGCCGCTGGAGGCGATGCGACACGGAACGCCTGCGCTCATCTCAAAGCAGTCTGGGGTGGCGGAGGTAATTACCCATGTCCTCAAGGTTGATTTTTGGGATGTCGATGAGATGGCGAATAAAATCTTGGCGGCACTCCGCTATCCGGTTATGCATCGCCAGCTCATCAATGAAGGGAGGCACGAAATTAAGCGGCTCTCCTGGCGCAAGGCTGCCGACAAGGTGGCAGAGCTGTACCACCGCGTACTCAGCTGGGTTAATCCGCAAACTACCTAAGTATGCTTTCCGTTTGTCCATATTTCCATGTGCACCAGCCATACCGCGTGAAGCGCTACCGGGTTTTTGATATTGGTAACGACACTGAGTACTTCAACGACGCAAGTGAAACCGATTTAAATAATCGTCGCATCGTGGAGAAGGTAGCCAACAAGTCGTACCGACCAATGAATGCGCTCCTTGAAGAAATGCTGGCGACGCATCCGGAGTTTCGCTTCGCACTGTCCTTTTCTGGGACAGCCCTTGATCAGTTTGAGGAGTATGCGCCAGATGTCTTGGAGAGCTTCCAGCGCCTCGTGGCTACCGGACGGGTAGAGATTTTAGCGGACACCTACCATCACTCACTCGCATTCTTTTACTCAGTACCAGAGTTTGAGCGACAGGTAGCTAAGCACGCGAAACGTATTCATGAGCTCTTCGGTTATACGCCGAAAGTATTTCGCAATACCGAACTTTCATACCGTAACGACCTAGCGAAGTGGTGCGATGACAACGGCTACTTAGGAATTATGGCTGAAGGGTGGGACCCAGTCTTAGAGTGGCGAAGCCCAAATTACGTGTATCAACCAGTGGGTACGTCGCGGATTAAGCTCCTCCTCAAGAACTACAAACTCTCAGACGACGTTGCGTTTCGCTTCGGTAACCGCGGTTGGGAAAGCTACCCGCTCTCAAGTGAGACCTACGCAGAGTGGGTGCATAGTCACCATGGCAACGGACAGACGATTAACCTCTTCATGGACTACGAGACCTTTGGTGAACACCAATGGGAAGATACCGGTATTTTTAATTTTATGCGGGCACTACCAGGAGCATTGCTCCGTCACGGGGACACTTCTTTTAAGACGCCAACTGAAACAATTCAAAGTTATGCAGCAGTCGGCGAGCTCGATGTGCCCTCGGTCCTCACTTGGGCTGACACCGATCGCGACCTCACCGCGTGGACCGGAAACGATATTCAAAAGGATGCGATAGCGGCAACGTATGGTATGGAGAAGGATGTCTTAGCGACTAAAGACGCAGCACTCATTGAGACATGGCGAAAGCTTCAGACATCTGATCACTTCTACTACATGTGCACGAAGTGGTTTCAGGACGGCGATGTGCACGCGTACTTTAGTCCGTACGAATCCCCATATGATGCGTATGTCGCTTTCATGAATGCGTTAAGTGATTTACAATTACGTGTACAGTCAGCACTCGAACGAAACAAGGTTGCAGAAACGGCACCACCGATTACTCCGCCGCCAAGCGTACCCCCAGTGGTAATCCCACCGTCCCGCGTCGAGCGCTGGTACCAACGACTGAAAGACTGGTGGAGAAGTATTACCAAACGAACTCGTTCATTATTCGCACCAAGCTAATTGTTCTTTATGCCAACCAAAACAACATCACCGGTCACAAAAAAAACAGCTCCTAAAAAAGTAGCTGCCAAAAAAGCGGTTGTAAAAAAAGCGCCGGCAAAAAAAAGCGTTGCAACACGACCTACTAAAACGAGTAGTACGGCACCAAAGACGTCGATGAAGTCGGCAGGGCTTGTGTGTGCGAGTGAAGAACAGTGCTTCTGGACGACTGACGGGAGTGTACTGAAGAGTCTCGAAGAGCTCGTCTTTGCCTTTGGTTCGATGGAAGATACGGTCTTCGTATACCACGCTGATGGGCAGAAGAATGATTTTGCTGAGTGGGTTGAACACGTGCTTAAGGATGCCGAGTGTGCTAAAGATTTACGAAAAGCAGCTACGCCAAAGAAGGCACATAGTATCGCAAAAAAACACTTAAAGAAGTACACCTAGGTTTGTATGGCGCGTGCGGTCACCTTAGGAAACGGAAAGATTTTAGTTGGACTTGACTACCGAGGTCAGGTGCGTGATTTTTATTTCCCGTTCGTAGGACACAGTAACCATGTGAGCGGCGCCTCAGGTAACTTTGTGCACCGTATTGGTGTGTATGTCGATGACACTATTTCATGGCTCGATGACCCGGCCTGGGAAGTTACCGTCGGTACCGATACTGATACTGCGGTTGGAACTATGGTGGCTACGCATGCAGCACTCGGAATTATGCTCCAGAGCACCGATGCAGTGCATAATGAGGCGGACGTTTTTATACGTGCCTTTACAGTCACGAATACTCAAAAAAAAGCGCGGACGGTTAAACTTTTTTTAGCGCAGCAATTTCGGATTGGAGAATCACGTCGGGGAGATACTGGTCTCTACGACCCGCGCGTAAACGCAATCGTGCACTACAAAGGGCACACGCACTTTTTGGTAAACGCCTTTGCTGGTGATACTCGGTTTCAGGAGTACAACATTGGGCTATTCGGTATTGAAGGGAAGGAGGGGACATACTTTGATGCCCATGATGGTGTCTTGGAGAAGAACCCGATAGAGCATGGCTCGGTTGACTCGGTACTCGGGGTCACCGTAAAGCTAAAAGCCAATGATGCTGCAGTGGTGCACTACTGGGTAGCGGTGGCGGACACCATAGCGGGGGTGCATGACCTCAATGCCTACGTTCTCAAAGAGACGCCTGAGCGATTGATTCACTCAACGGAACACTACTGGCAGGCGTGGGTGGAAAAGGAGTCGCTCGACGTGTCGCCGCTTTCAGAATCGCTCCAGACGCTCTACCGGCGATCCTTAATTACCATGCGCGTGCATGCCGATAATCATGGCGGGATTATTGCGTCTTCAGATACCGACATGCTCCACCATGGTCGAGATACCTACAGCTACGTGTGGCCTCGTGACGCAGCTATTATTGCGCACGCCTTTGATGTAGCCGGCTACAAAGATGTGGCGCACCGTTTCTTTGAGTTTATGACTGCCCGACTTGAGCGCGGCGGGTACTTTATGCACAAGTACTGTACCGACGGTACACTCGGTAGCTCATGGCACCCGTGGATTATTGAAGGAAACCCTGAGTTCCCGATTCAGGAAGACGAGACAGCGCTCGTCCTCTACATGCTCTACCAGCACTACCAGGGCGATAAGGATTTGGAGTTTATTGAGTCACTCTACAACCCATTCATAGAACCAGCTGCTAACTTCATGGTGGAGTACATCGAAGCGCGCTACGGGCTCCCGCAAAACTCGTTTGATTTATGGGAAGAGAAGTTTGGTATCTCTACCTACACTGCGTCTACTGTGTACGCCGCTCTTTTAGCAGCCGCGCAGTTTGCACAACTCTTAGGAAAAGAAGAATCGGTTCGGATATACAGCGCGGTGGCGCAGCGTATGCGCGAAGCTATCCTCGAGCACTTGTTTGATGAACATGCCGGCTACTTTATTAAACGAATTCGCGCGTACGATCAGATTGAAGATCAGCGTGATATGACACTCGATATGAGCAGCTTCTTTGGCCCGCTCTACTTCGGGGTAATTGAACCAACTGACCTGCGCATCGAGCGGATGTTTTCCGAAGTAGAAGCTCGGCTCAAGGTAGCAGGTGCGAGTGAAGGCTATGTGCGCTACGAGGGTGATAACTACTACACCATGCATGACGCCGGCACTCCAAACCCATGGGTCGTGACCACTATGTGGGTAGCGCAGTACCACATTATGCGCGCAAAGAAGGCGAGTGATCTCACACGTGTCTACGACATGCTTGAATGGACTGCATCTCATGCAACGAAGGGTGGTGTCTTAGCAGAGCAGATGCACCCGCATACCCGTGCGCATATGTCGACCGCTCCACTCGTGTGGAGTCACGCTGAGTTTGTGCTCACGGTCCATGCGTACCTAGAGAAGCTCGAGAGTTTCAAGAAGCCTAAAACCGCGTAGTCCAGATACCGCCCACAAGCGGTATTTTGGTGTACCGGCCAATCTCGGTGCGGTGAATAGAATACGCGAGACCAACCGTGCCGCACTCTTTGGCGATTACCTCTGCGAGCGTGCGCATGTAGGTACCACTACTGGCGATACAGGTGAACGTGGCGATTGTGAAGGTATTTTCTTTGTGCTCCAAAAGAAACTGTTTCCAGTCAGTGCGAATATCGACGCGACGGAAGTCATTGCCAAGCGCTTTGCGTTCGTCAGTGACCGGTGCAATCGTTTCAATCTTTTGACTGACGGTGTCGTAGATTGTTTGTCCGGGGAGCGCTTCAATAGTAGTGAGCGCGAGTTTAAAAATAGTCGAGGCTTTGGTCGGGATAGTAATCTCATCGAGTCTCCCTTCAAGGGTCCAGACGTGGAGCGGTTTACCTTTGACCGTCTTTGAGGAGAAGTGAGGGTAGGGGAGTTCGATGTGGCCGATGAGATTCAAGGCAGCGGCACTAATTTGCGCAGACGTCACGGTAGGAGTTCCAATCGTTTGGATGCGACCAAGGACGTCAGCAGTGTCGGTTTTGACGCCGAAGAGTACGGAGAACTCATAGGCCTTATCGAGTCCGTGGTAGCGCTCTTGGTGTTTGCACTCGTCACCAATGAGGACGAGGAGTTTGCCTGAGGCCATAGGGTCAAGTCTACCCGCGTAGGAGAGCGGGACATCGACATATTCAAGACCCTGCTGTACCCGCCAGGCTTCTGCGCATTCAAGCGGAGTCTGGCCAACAGCTTTTTCTAAAACGACATACTTTTGCATAGAGATACCAAAAGCCTATCACAAAAAAATAATTTAGGAGTCTGACTCCTAAAGTTCGAGTTCGGATCTCGAACTATCTGAAATAGAAAAGGGGCAACTCGCATGGAGCCGCCCCGGGTCATTATTCATTTTTGAGCTGTGTCAGCTGCTCGGCTCATTGGTTGGCGAGCAGACATCGGCTGCTCCCGAGGCAACTTCGCTCAAGGTGAGCTCAGCGCCGTACTCAGCAAAGGCCGGATGTTCGGCCACGTGCGGTGCGAGCTTCAGGCGATGAACCTCGTGGCCAGTTGCTTCCTGGTAGGTGCTGGTCGCACCGTCCGGGAAGTTGATAAAGACCACACAATCACCGGCGTCAAAGTAGACCTCTTCCACAACGGCGTGGAAGGAGACTCCTTCGTCAGCCAGAATGAGTGGGTCTTCCGTGAAGACGATGGGGGGACCCATCGCGACGGTGCAATCGCAGTCGGTGTCATCCACCGATTGGGCGAAAGCAGTGCCCATCATCGAAAAAAGAATTGCCAGAACTGCCCCAAAAAACTTCAGCATGTTTTCCTCCTCAGGTTTCATGCGTTGTGTGAGTTTGTCCCACACCTAGTAATACTATACCATACTTTAGTTAAAAAATCAATAGAATCTGTTGAAAACCAAGTCGTTAAGCCTTGGTTTAGTAATTTTGAAAATCATAAAAAACTTCGTCGAAGTTTTCGATACTCCCTTTATCATTTATGAAAATACGCTCCTTTTTGTAGAGTTTACGACGGGAAACTTCATGTTCTTCGTTTAACCACACGCGACCATTGGCGTAGACAATGCGGTGCCAGGGGATTGCTTTTTGGTTTGGTGCTTTGCTCAAGATGCTCGAGATACTCCGGGCCGCCATCGCCCCACCACCGGCGGCTTTGGCTATCGTGCCGTATGTTGTGACGCGACCAGCGGGAATGCTGGTGGCTAATTCCCATACTCGCTGACTGAAACTGTATTCATTATTATTTATTCCCATATACAACTGGTACGTTATGGTTGAAAGTATATCGCGTGCGGGGAAAACAACCAGTGATTATTTTTTGCGCATGGTAGAATGCCTACTATATGGAGAGAACCGTTCCTTTTTTGAATGGCTGCATTTCGCTTGTAGCATTCATCGTTGCTCTTTCACTCGTGCTCTACATGCTCGTGGCATTTATTGCGGGTGCGTTTGATGTAGTCATGCTCATGTCGGAGACAATCTTTATGTCTTCAGAAGAGCGACAGAGTATCTTCGTAGTTCTCAATGGCGACTTCCTCTACAACATTGCTTTCTTGATTGTGCTCATGAAGGCGTTTGGTGTGCTTACCGGCTACATGCGTCAACACACTATTGATGTGCGTGCAGTGGTTGAGCTCTTTATCGTGGCTGCCGCGCTTGAGCTTTTGTTCAACAGTGTCGCGTACAGTGACCATATGCAGTTTGTGCTCGCACTCACGGCTGCTGCGTTCTTTGCAGTGTATGCGCTTCGGTACCATGCGCGCGCGATTCTCGAACGACTCGCTCCGGTAGATACGACGCCTGAAGAAGCGATTCGAGAAGTAGCTGCTACTGTTGCGTCCACACCACGACAGCGACCAAAGGTTACGAAAATCAAAAAACAGGTAGCTCCTCCAGAAGTTGTGCCAAAGAAAGTATCTCGCGTTTCAAAAACAGTGCGATAGGTACATAGAGAAAAACACAGGTGGCGTTTGGCCACCTGTGTTTGTATTTAGGATACGAAGCGGTGCACGATGAGGAGTGCAATAAAGGCCAGTACGGCGTAGAAGACTTGTTTCATAGTCTTCTAAGTATACAAAAAGTAGTTCGGTTGGTAAAAGAAAAACCGGGCGCACGTGGTGCGCCCGGGTAGTATGGGTGTTACCCCACGCATTCAGTCCAAGGCCCAAGGCCTTCAACCTTGTAGAGGATGATGCCGTATTCAACATTTTCTTCCGGTTCACGGATGTTGAAGTCATCAGGCTCAAGGTTGGTGCCATGCTTGGCATTGTACCGATCGATGATGGCAGGGTCGGGATGGTATTTTTCCCGCAGCTGCATAATGCCAACGACGTCGCGGACGGTTGGGTTGCGCAGCAGGCTGCCGTTTTCATCGTAATGACGGAAGTCTGACTCACAGTCGACTATCGGAATCATGGCGGTTGCGCCAGCTTCCTTTAGCTTCTGTTTTGTCATTGCTTCAAGACCGGTATTCGGGCTTGCGGCGGCGCTCGTTGCTACAAGGATTGCGGCAGTGAGCGTGGTCACAAGTCTCATCATTCTGTACTTCCTTCAGTCGTTTCAATGATCTCCCTAGCTCAGGGTGAGCTTCTCCGTTTTTTAAGACGGGTCAGGGTGGGGTTTCTTACACATATGCACATTTTGGCTAAAAATATGGCTTATTTTGGTAAAGTGGCCGTTTTGCCAGCCTACGCAACCTAGGTGTGCTTTACTGGCCTTTACCGGGAAAAGGGTGTGCCATAATAAGTGTATGGGGACGAGCAATCAGATAATCATCAGCCAGCTACGTACGCAAATTGAGCGGACAGAAGTTCGCTTGGCAACCTATGCGCGCCAGTACGAAACGTTTCGGGTACTATCGTCTGAAACGAGTGAGGATGAGCGTGAGCTGCAGGTTAGTATTGCGTACTTGTACCACACCTCACTCAGTATCTTAGAAGAGCGAAAGAAAGATTTAGAAGAGTACTGTGATGATGTGCGTGATGTGCTCGCCAGTTTTGAGGAGGTGCTCGACCAAGATCGACAAGAAGAGATGCGGGTAAATCTGCTCGCTGAATGCCGAGCCGAGGTTACAGGTTTGAAAGAAGAGTTAGCTGAGATTGATAGAGGGGTAGCGATGGCTCGCCAGCACGAGCATGAGTTTTTAGCGGGGGAGTAATATTAAAAAACAGCACCACGTCAAGTGGTGCTGTTTTTTATTTGCTGCGGTGGGCTTAGGGGGGATGTTTCGAAGGAGTATACAGAGTATGTACTAACGTTCTTGAACGCAGGTCAAGCGTGCCCTGCAGAAGTAATTAACTAGTTACATTACGACATACGTATATAGACAAAGATATTATTATGTTGTACTATAAAAAAAGTAGTTCACCCAACCTTTACCAGGAGAGTAGTACATGTCCAAAGAAGATAGACCTAGCAACTCTATCCTTGACGGAATGATGGAGCGTCGCACCGTCATCCTTAGTGGAGAGATTAACCACGCATCTACCAGTGAAGTCGGCCAACGACTAATCAGTTTGCAGATGCAGTCGAACAGCCCAATTAATCTCATTATCGACAGCGGCGGTGGGAGCATGGACGCAGCTCTGCGACTGTGTGATCTGATGACTACTATCATGACGGCGCCGGTGCGTGGTATTGCTCTCGGGGAATGCGGCTCAGCCGCGACGTTTGTTATGCTTTACTGCAAGGAACGGATAGGGACACCTTATTCTCGTTTCCTGATTCATTCTGGCACTCGGAGTAAGATCACAATCCCAATTAACCAAACAACTTCGGAGAATCTCGAGCAACTGCTCCGTGACGTGAAGGCAACTGAAGAGATGGTGACCAAACTCTACATGAGCCGACTTACCCCTGTAAGGTGGACTGAGCAAACGTCACAAGACGATCGCCGCAAGTATGTTCATGAACTCATTGGTAGGGGCGACCAACGCTTCGATGACTGGATGTCAGCCGAAGAAGCCGTCGAAGTTGGCTTGATTGAGCGGGTAACGAGCGAAAAGCTTGATATCTTTCATAGCTGACACACTCTAACTCTTAGTAATCGCCCCGCTTCCGTCATGGTGGTGGGGTGTTTTTTAATAGTGTACTTATTCCTTGAGCTCGGGGAAGATCTGTCATTACATGAACGGTATACCTTGTGGCTAAATTATTTCGCAGGCTCATAATTTAGCTCGCAAGGTCTTCGATTCCCACGTAAACATGCTCCCAGCATATTTATTCGTGGACTAGGAATCGGTCACGAGTTACTAACTATAATTGTTCGCTACGCTTCAATTCTAGTAAGTACTCTCGACCCCGACTCGCCGGCCCAGAGGGTCCCCGGCTCTGTCTTTCGATTCCCTGTAAGTCGCACAACGGCAACGGCCGCAAAGCTTTCGCTTTGCGGCCGGCCGATTGTGGACTCACGGGGAATCGAACCCCGACTTTATCCATGCCATGGATACGTATTACCGTTATACTATGAGCCCGGTAATGTGGCCGACATTATAGCAGATTCCTCGTGATAGAAAAACTTTATCATCCAGCCCACGAGGTCTCGCTAGCGCACCAGTACCTCCCGCACTTTCTGCACAATCTCTGCGAGCGTGGTGTGGGGCTTAATAATGTACGCGTCGCTACCGCTTTGCACTGCATAGACGACATTTTCAGCTTCGGTTTGTGAGGTGAGGAAAATAATTTTGGCGTGCTGACCCCAGATGTCTTGGCGGATTTTTGCCACAGCTTGGTGGCCATTAAGGCCAGGTAGCATGATGTCCATTAAAATTACATCGGGGTGTTCCGAGAGAGCGTGGGCGACGCCATCGATACCATTGTCGGCCGTTATCACATTGAATCCGGCAGCCGTGAGAGCTGTGGCAATAGCTTCTCGCAAGTCGGCATCATCTTCTACAGTGAGGATTTTTGCTGTGCTCATATGTGTGCGGGTATTGATAATGTACCAAGAGGTATACAGGGAGTATCTTTGCTGTCTACCAGTTGAGGTACGTGATGGTGAGCTGGAGGATGGTGGCAAAACTCACCCAGGCGAGGTAGGGGAGGTTGAGGTAGGTTACCCAGGGTGCAAAAGGGAAGATGACTACGAGGGCCCAGACGAGTGTCACCAAGACGAGAAGGATATCGATGGCGGCGAGCAGGTTACTTTGGAGGCCGAACTGTAGCGGGGTAAACGCGAAGTTGAAAAGGAGATTGAGGGCAAAGGGGAGCGCGATGAGAAGGGGGAGCTGTCCGCGCCAGACCTGCATAAATACGTAGCCAAATGAGATGGCGATAAGGATATAGAGGACACTCCAGACTGGTCCGAAGAGCCACGACGGTGGAGCCCAGGTTGGTTTGAGCAGAGTGGCGTACCAAGTAGTTGTTTCCATAGCTTTAGTATAGCAAGAAACTACCACAGTGGGGCAATTACCTGCGGTATTTAGATTTCACAGGTTAGGCCACAACTCTCTGGTGGCGGTGTCCCACGTAGCGGGCACGTGCCTGAGTAGATACATGCCGCGTCGGTGACTTGCTCTATAAAGGCCGGTATCGTTTCAGCAGTCGGTGGGCCGTAGTACAGGAGTAGCTGGTCAGTATCTTGGGGGACATACTCAGCTATTGCTGTGATTTGGGTGCCATTGCTGTAGAGCAAGAGTTGATTGGTGTCGTTGCTACAGTATTCGGTGTTGTCTGGAGTAGTGATGCACGTATCGGTGAGCGTAACGCCAAGGGACCGGTAAAACTCAGCAAGACTAATACCTTCCGCATGGAGGTGCAGTATGTCGTCACTTGCATCATGGTAGTGCGCATCTGGGTGGAGGATTTGATTAATGCTCGACATAAACTGAGGGCTGGAGAGGTCAACGATTTCTCCATTAATCACAATGAGCGTATCAGCATGAATGTGGTACTCGTCGGTTGCCTCGTGGCTAGGGAAGTGGCCGTCACCAGCTGTAAGGTATATACCAGCTGTGTAGGCCACGACGATGCCTGCAATACAGGCGAGGATTGCTTGGTGTTGCTGTAGGTATTTCATCAGGGCATTGTGCCGGAAAATTATAAAAAAATAAAGCCACAGTGCGTCCTACTTGCAGAGTGGTTAGAGGGGCGTATCATATATGGATATGAAACACGTACTATATTTTGCAGTCGTGGCAGCGGTGATATTTGTGGCGCTGTATGTTGTGCTCCATGAACAAGCGGATGCACCTGAGGCTCCTGTGGCTCACGTGGGAACAACAACTGCCGAAACACCTGCGGTGCCAGTACTTCCTGATGATATTGCCGATCACATTGCGAGTAAGGCGGACACTATTGTGCTCTCTGCACCACTCCCGTATGCGCAGATTGCTTCACCGGTAACCATAACCGGAAAAGCGAGGGGACCATGGTTTTTTGAAGCGTCGTTTCCGGTTACTGTTGTAAACTGGGATGGTTTAATTATTGGAGAAGGTATCGCGACAGCTGATGGTGATTGGATGACGACTGAGTTTGTACCGTTTACTGCCACCGTTTCTTTTACGGCAGACCCGGATGCCTATAGCAATCGCGGAGCGATTATTCTGAAGCGCGATAACCCATCAGGTATGCCTGAGAACGATGATGCACTTGAGGTTCCTGTTGTCTTTCTAGAGTAGGTGCGTATCGAGGCGAGCGGGTCATGGCGACGCCCTGACACGAGTGAAGGTGGAGAAACTTGCCAAAAATAAAAAATATGATATAGTTTTCGCAATGAAAAACTTTAATGAAGGACGAGGTGGTTTTGGAGGAAAGAAGTTTGGCGGTGGTGGTGGGTTTAAGAAGGCAGGAAGTGGCGGCTTTGGTGGACCACGCGGCGCAGATGCCGGCAAAAAGTTTGGCGGCGGCGGGTTTAATAAGCCAGGCCGCGATCGCAACAGTGATAAAGCGCCAGAGCTTTTTTCAGCCATTTGCGGAAAGTGTGGTAAGGAATGCAAAGTGCCATTCCGTCCATCAGGTGATAAGCCGGTATTCTGCAGTGACTGTTTTGGTCGCAAGCACTCTGATGAACAGCGTGGTGGCGGCCGTGAGCGTCATGCAGCGCGCAACGAGGCGCCAGCAGCACGAAAAGAAATTTTCACGCCTTCACGTGATAGTGATCAGGCAGAGCTTAAGCGACAGATTGCATCTCTTGAATCAAAGCTTAATCGGGTGCTACACCTCCTCTCACCAGAGCCAGCACCAGCGGCTGATGCGGTCGTGATGGTTGTGGCTGCTGAACCAAAGAACGCTGCGCCAAAGAAGGTAGCTGCATCAGTGACACCAATCGCGCCGAAAGCGGTCGCGAAGAAGGCGCCAGCGAAAGCGGCAAAGAAAGCGGTTGTAAAGAAGGTTGCAGCAAAGAAAGTAGCAGCTCCAGCTGTGAAAAAGGCAGCTAAGAAAGCACCAGCAAAGAAGAAGTAGCAATTCATTGTGCGCTCTACAAAAAACCAGGAACAGTGTTCCTGGTTTTTTGTGTGGACGCAGCTGCTGTGTGTATTGTCGACTTTACGAGGGTGGACTTTGGCCTGATACTGTAGGTACGTATGCAAAATAATAAACGTGTGGTTGTTGGTTTGTTGGTGCTCGTCGTAGCTATCATGATTATTGTCGGTGTCCAGCGGGCGGATGCGCCAGCTCCAGTAACGGTACCTGAAACTGCCAATGTAGTCGAAGAAACTGCAGAAGTAAGTGAGGTAGCGGTGACGGGTGAGGATGTTGCGTACTTTCCCGAGTCGAAGGGTTTCTACGCGCGACCTGAAGCGCCAGGTGTATACCCAGGTGTCGTCATGATTCATGAAAATCGAGGTTTACGCGAAGAGATAAAACAAGCGGCCCGCGAACTGGCGGCCGAAGGGTACCACGTACTTGCGGTTGATCTCTATAAAGGGACAGTGATGGAGACACAAGAAGAAGCTCGTGCCTATAGCAGCCAGTACGACAAAGCGGTAGGGGTAGCAAATATGCGAGCGGCGGCTGACTTCCTTCGCGCAGAAGGAGCAACGAAGCTTGCCTCGCTTGGGTGGTGCTTTGGTGGTGCTGAATCGCTCGCACTTTCAACCTCGGGTGAAACGCTCGATGCAACGGTCATCTACTATGGCCGCCTGACTACTGATACGTCCCAGTTAGCCAAACTTCAGGCGCCGGTCTTAGGTATCTTTGGTGATCAGGACCAGGTCGTTCCTGTCGATAGTGTGACGACGTTTGAGGCAGCGGTCAAAGATCTCGGTGTACCGATTGCGGTACACATGTACGAAGGGGTTGGGCATGCGTTTGCTAACCCTTCAAACCCAAATTTTGCCCCCGAAGAAACTGAAGATGCATGGGGAAAGACACTCGCGTTCTTGGAAAGTCATTTGCGCTAAGAGTGGGGTACTTAAAACGACCGCTCAACAGAGCGGTCGTTTTTTGCACTGCTCACAATTTCGTGGTATCACAGTGCGATGAACATAGCTGATATGACAACACTAATTCACATTGATCCGGTTACGGTCACGTTTTTCATTGATTTGTGCATAGCTATTGCACTCGGGTACATGATTGGCGCTGAGCGCGAGTCCCGCGGGAAGGATGCTGGAATAAGCACGCACGCGTTTGTGATTTGTGGCGCGATGCTCTTTACCTTTATGTCGATGACGGTTGACCCGGCCTCAAAATCGCGTATCGCGGCACAGATTGTGTCCGGTATTGGGTTTCTTGGGGCGGGACTTATTTTGAAGGATGGGGCGACGGTGCGTAACCTGACCACAGCTGCGAGTATTTGGTTTGCGGGAGCCATTGGTATGGCGATTGGGTTTGGGTTTTACCAGATAGCGATTATTGCTGCCATTGCTTCAGTCTTTATTCCACGCATTCCGCACATTAGTAAACGGCCAGCTGCACCAGCGGCAGAAGAAGCTGGTGTGCGCCGCGCCGCTCACGATGAAGGGCCAGTTGGTGCACCAACCAGCGATGATTAGGGTGTGTCGAGTTTTACCCTGACAACTTCTATCGAGCACGGTATACTCAGGGTACCTTATGGCAGAAGCAATTTTTTCCTTTATTACAGAATACGGTTACGTTGCCGTGTTCTTTTTAATGGTGCTCGAAAATGTGTTTCCGCCGATTCCGTCCGAAGTTATTTTGCCGTTTATTGGGTATGCGTCAGCGCAAGGTGATCTTAATTTAGTGGTTGCGCTCGCTGTGGCAACGGCCGGCTCACTCTTGGGGACTAGCTTGTGGTTTTTGATTGGGTGGCTGGTGCCAACCACGTCGCTCGAGAATTTTTTTCGGCGGTTCGGCGTCTTTGTGGCGATTGAGCTCAAGGATTTTCAAATGGCTGTACGTACGTTCACTCGGTTTGAACGCATGGCCGTATTTTTTGGACGACTAATTCCTGGGGTGCGATCGATTATTTCGATTCCGGCTGGTTCGATTCGGATGCCGGTGAAGCTCTTTTTAGTACTCTCACTCTGTGGGACGCTCCTTTGGAATACGATGCTCCTTCTCCTTGGGTACTTTGTGCTTGATGACTTTGCTGTTGTGGAGACCTACATGGAGCCAGTGGCTGACGCCATTATCATGCTCTTCATCATCTTGTATCTCCTCCAGGTTGTTCGTTTCGTCATTCGACACGTTCGAGCTGCTTCCTAGAGCTCGTTTGGTCGTCGCACCTACGGTCTCAAAATGCTATACTAGAGGGGTAATTTGGTATACCAGCTATGAATAAAGCAACTATTGGAGTGATTGTGGGTGGAGTAGTGTTGGTAAGCATGGGGCTCGTGTATTTCCTTTTGCCACCACCACCTGTAGTACCGCCACCGCCACCACCAACGCCACCACCTGTAACCTTGACTCTCGTTGGGGCAATTACAGAGGTTAATTTTGAGCAAGTCATGGTCGACGGCCCGTCGCTCATCACGATGAGTGTCTCGGGGACCAATGAGTCACGGGTGGTTTCGGTACCATCGATGGGTCTGTCACAGTGCGCTGCCGCGGCAGACGTAGCTGATGCTTACCAGCTCGCGCCTGGAGATCGCATTGAGGTACGTGGTCTCGTGAACGAAGCTGGAGAAATAGTGCCGTGTGCTGAAGCGGGTCACTACCTCAACGCGAGTCGCACGGAAGAGAAGACAGAGTTTGGCTTTGCGTTTACGTACAAGAAAGGACCCAATGGCTATGTACTCGAAGAAAATACTTTGACAGCGAATGATGACGCACTCGAGATGCTTTACAGTGCAGTCTTCACTAATACTGCCGAGTACGCTGCTTTTGTCGCTGCACCCGAGGGTCGTGAAGGACCACAAAACTACCAGGTGCGCGTGTATGAAAACGAGGGTGCCTTGGGTCCAGCGCAGTGGGTAGAAGCGTACGCTACGGAATCAAATATTGAGTTACTGCAGGGGGAGACTGAAGAGACAGTAGTTGCAGGAGCGAATGCACTGCGCTATGTAACTGACGGATTATTCCCGAATCATACCTTTGTAGTGGCGCAGGGCACGCATATGTATGTAATCGCAGGTCAGTACGATGATCCGCAGTCATTGATTGCGACTGACTACAGTGACTTCGTTGCAGGGATAGTCTTTATTGCCGCTGATGATGCGGCGAGTCTAGATGAGGGGGTGTAGTCACACATCCATACAACGGGCTACAAAATGCAGTGCTACCTCTGTGATATAGTGGCAGTATGATAAGAAAATACATTACGTACACTGTTGGTGCGTTCCTTCTCACCGTACTTTCGCTCGGAGCTTTTTGGGGAGGGCTGCAGATCTGGGGTAGTTGGAACGATGAGTGGTCAGGCTATAACGCATCGACCAAGATTAGTGACGGGTATTGCAATATTGCTGTGGTGCCAGTGCATGGAACGATTACAGGGTACGACGATGGTGAAGGTGGACGTTTGACGACCCCAGCGGACGTACGTGCCATCCTTGATAAGGCTTCGGCAGAGCCAGGGATTGTGGGAGCGATGATTGATATTGATTCCCCAGGTGGCGCTCCAGCGGCGTCAGCAGCAATTATGGAGGCTATTCGTGACGCTGATACGTATCTCTACACCCTGGCCTTGATTAATGACTACGGTACGTCAGGTGGGTACCTCGCTGCTCTTGGGGCAGAGCGCATTGTGGCATCGCCATTTTCTGATGTTGGGAGCATCGGTATTACCATGTCCTACCTTTCGTACGCTGAGCAAAATGAGTCGCAAGGGCTCGCGTATGAGTCGCTTTCAACCGCTCCACTTAAGGACTACGGCAATCCAGATAAGCCGCTCACCGAAACAGAACGAGCACGAATTTTACGCGACTTAGGCGTCATGCATGAACACTTCATTGACGTGATAGCAGAGCGACGGGGACTGCCGCGTGAAGACGTGGTTGCCCTCGCTGACGGAGCATCGTTCCCTGGAGCGACTGCGCTTGAAAAGAAGCTTATCGACGGACTTGGTGGACGAGCCGAGGCACGTGCCTGGTTTGCAGAAAAACTTTCAGTGCCGGTTGAAGAGATTGTGCTCTGTGAGTAGCACTGCCGCGTACAACTAAAAAGGCCAGAAGCTTTGCTTCTGGCCTTTTTGACTACCGTCCTTGTCCGTACATGCTACGCAACTTAGAAACGTGTGCTTCGTAGGTAGCAGAGCAGTACATACTCCCGTCGTCATCATGGAAGTAAAAGAGGCAGTCAGTACTGGTTGGGTTGAGCGCTGCGAGAATGGCTGCAGCTGAAGGATTGGCAATTGGTGCTGGTGGAAGTCCTTCGTTTTGGTACGTGTTATACGGTGAATCGATGTACTTATCGTCTGGTCGTACCACTGGCCACCATTTTGCTTGGCTGGTTTTACTGCCTTTTGCGTACTGTAGGGTGGCATCGAGCTGGAGCGGCATACCGGCAAAGAGGCGATTCCAGATTACGCCAGAGATTTCACGCATTTGCGAAAATTCATAAGCCTCACGTTCGAGGAGTGATGCAACAATGAGTGTGTCAGTGAGTGGAATAATTGCTTCAATCTCGGCAGGGTAGCGCGACTGCACCTCTGTGGTAAATCGTTCTTGTAGGAGGAGTGCAACCATCTCAGGGCTGGCATCTTTATCGGTAACATAGCGACCAGGGAAAAATGTGCCGTCCGGAAGGGTTGGAGTACCGCTCGTGATGAGTTCAGCAAAACGCGCACGTTCGTCCTTGTCCCAGCCAAGAATTGATGCAAAGGCAGCGACAACCTCCTCTTTTCTATCGCCAGGCCAAATCACTAAAATACGTGTTAGCGGTGAAGCTAGGCTTTGGTACCAGCCTTGTGTAGAAAGGCTTCGTGTAAGCTGGTGCCACCAGCTTGTTCGGACAGGTCGAACAGCTTCATAGGCGAGGTAGGTGTCGAGGAAGGAGTTTACGGTAGGGTCTTCGGTAATCGTCTTGGTGGCTGGGTTGACGCTGAGGGGGAATGGGGTAGGGGCGGTTTCTTTTGTGTCATTAAGTTCAATAGTTTCCGAAACCTCAGTAAAAACTGCCTCTTTGGTAGAAAGTAAAAAAACGAGTCCGGCAGTCAGGACGGCGGCTTTAATGAGGAAGAGGGTAACGAGTATTTTGAGCCAAGAGAAACGGCGTCCTTTTTTTGTCTGTGGAGTGGCAATGGCCATACGTACTGCTATTATTGCATAGAGTATGCAGCTTCTGCTAGAGAATTTATGGTAACCGGTGGGGGTATGAAAAGTGGCGTACTTTACACGAACAGTACGTCCAGGAAGTGTACATCTATTGATTAATTTCATTTATGTGTTCTGTTGTTACGTAGACTGGTTGATAGTTGTGGTGGGTAGGGATATTTTGACGTACCGGTGAGCGTGGACACCGGTCCTTTGCATGAGCGTGAATGACGCATACAATGGTCAGTATGTTTGAAACCCATCGTCTTGCAGCAATAATGAGTGCGGCCTTTCTTCTGGTTGTACTCTGTATGTCGTGGGCTGGTGAGGTTTCTTCGGTTGAGTTGGCTCAAGAGGCTGTGCCGACGATTGAGCGCACTGGTCCGATTATAGGTGCCATACCAGCCAACGTGGCGTCGGTCGCGACTGCAGTAGATACCGGTACCGCGGTTGTGCCTGTAGATACATCTACCGAAGAAGTGCCAGAAAACACAACACCTACTTCGGTGCAGCGCGAAGTAGCGGTGCAACCATCTCCAGTAGCTCCGGTACCTGAAACAACACCAGTCGCGGTAGCTCCTGCACCAGTGCCTAAAGAGGTGACGAGACGAACTTCAACCGGAGATTTTCTTAGCCGGGTTGCGAGCGCTATTCACGCGGCCACTAATGACGAGCGACGAGCGGTTGGGCTTTCACCTCTAGCGTACGATGTCACGCTGGCGCGCAATGCCAAAGGCTACAGTGAGAATTTACTCGAAAGTGGTGTCCTTTCGCATACCGATCCTTCAGGGTGTGCGATGACCTGTCGTTTTAAATTGGCAGGCTACGAGGCGCAAGCCTGGGGAGAGAACTTGGCAGAGTGGCAATCATCCTACGAACCAACTGTTGATGAGCTCGTCGAATACTTCGTAGCAGCGTGGCTCAAGAGTGATGGTCACCGTGATAACGTACTCTCTCCTACGTTTACCCACGAAGGGGTTGGTGTAGCGCGCGACGGTAATACCTTTTACGTGACCGTGCATTTTTCTAAGCCGTAGTGTGTTCCGTAGCCATGCTGCGTGTGCTAGTATGCAGCCAAGTATGACGCACAATGGTGACTATGACGTGATTGTGATTGGTGGAGGTGCCTCTGGGCTCATGGCTGCGGTTGTGGCAGCTGAGCAAGGTAAAACAGTGGTACTCCTCGAGAAAAACCATGAACTCGGAGTGAAGCTCGCTATCACTGGGGGCAGTCGTTGCAATATCTTAAACGCTGAGCCAGACACACGGGCGCTCCTCGCACACTATGGTGAAGCGGCTAAATTTTTATACTCACCATTTGCGCAGTTCGGGATGCAGGCAACGTGGGATTTTTTTGAGACGCGGGGCTTGCCGCTTACCGTACAGGCAGGGAAGCGAGCCTTTCCACTGAGTGAGAAAGCGTCAGACGTGGTGGCTTTTTTTGAAGCGCGCTTGGCGCAGCACAACGTGACCGTCATAACCGACTGCGAGGTGACGGCGGTGGTGGCGGCTTCAGGTACGGTGACTGCGGTAGAGACACGTCGGGGTACGTTTCGAGCTACATCGTACATACTCGCTACTGGCGGTCTCTCGCACGGAGAAACAGGCTCAACCGGCGATGGATTGACGTGGCTTACCAGTCTCGGACATACAGTGCATCGACCAAACCCGTCTCTAGTGCCGCTCTTGGTCCGTGACGCATGGGTGCACGCTTTGGCAGGGACATCGCTTTCGCACGTAAAAATGACGTTTAGACCACTGGCCGAAACGAGTAGTGCTACACCGTTTTCACGGACTGGTAAGCTGCTCTTTACCCACTTTGGGCTCTCAGGACCGGCCGTTCTCAATGCCGCAAAGGATGTACAAGCATTACTTGCTTCAGGTGATGTGTCTGTCACGCTTGATTTGTTCCCCGGCATCGACGATGCGGTTTTAAAAGACAGATTCGCGGCAGTATTTACGGCACACCAAAATAAGGCTCTGAAGAACGTGATGAAGTACCTGGTTCCACCCGGTATGGCTTCAGCCGTCTCGTCACTCTTGCCGGTGTATCTAGCTGAAACCAAAGTCCATAGTGTGACGCGTGAAGATAGGTTACTCCTCACCGCACTTCTCCGAGCACTCCCTGCGACGGTCACGGGGACGAAGGGGAACGATTGGGCGATTGTGTCTGACGGCGGTCTTGATTTAAAAGAGGTAGATACGAAGACGATGCAGTCTAAGCTATTTCGAAATCTCTTCATTACTGGTGACGTACTCCACATCAGTCGCCCCAGTGGCGGCTACTCGCTCCAACTCTGCTGGACGACTGGGTATGTGGCAGGAAGTAGTGCGCACTAGTGCTAAAAATAAGCGTCATTTTTGGTGACGCTATTGTAGTATTTCGGTGCTAGAGAAAAATTTCTTTCGGCAACAAATGATGTCGTTTGATGATTTTCATGAAATCCACCAATGCATTACGTGTAAAGAACGTATAATCGAGAATAAACGGCTCACCAATTGGTTCCTGCACTGTTTGTCACCACCTTCGTTGCCTATAGA
>JACCDO011596481.1_pt1 | contig 24250 bp, 20 predicted proteins | sample 7446101 | NCBI WGS metagenome assembly JACCDO01 (sample SAMN15323440, study PRJNA562643) | freshwater metagenome | isolation source: river surface water | place: USA:Blue River Watershed | collected 2017-08-16
ATTTATTAACTTCTTTTTCAAATCTTTCTTCAGTTGTAACTTCTAATTCATTTTTAATTTTTAGAATATTTTCCTCAATTAATCCTACAAATTCTTGACAGGATATTTCAGATGGAAAATTTATTTCAAATGAAACTTTTGTAATCAATTGATCATATGCTTTGGTAGCTAGTTGATTGTTATTAACTTTTGTTTTATAATCTAGTTGATTAGCCATTAATGTACAAAACCCACTAAGAAAACCACTCACTGTAATGACGTATCCAATAGAACTATTAGTTTGAGAAGAATCATTTGTATTTGTGTTACTGATTGACAAAATACTAATCGCACTAGAAACTATGAAATTTAATGCAACAAGAAATATATTTCTAGGATAATAATATTTACTGGCCCTTCTATGTAACCATCTTGATCTTCTTAACTTAAATAATAATTCTTCTAATTTTCTTTGACGATCGTAAATATTTTCATGATTATTTTGTAAATTTTCAGTATTCATTTTAAAAAAAATATTTTAATGTAATAAAAAATATAATAATAAATATATTTATATTATATATTTGTACTGTATAATATAAAAATATCATAAAATTATCAAAATGGGTGGTTATAACTCAAAAAATAAGAATACCGATTTAATATATGAAAAATTATTAAAAAATAATAATGCTGGAACTTCGAATGATTTAGCATCATATATAGAATTAAATATTAATAATTCATTAGAACCATTAAAGTATGAAATAAATAAACTAAAAGATGACAATCAAAAAATAAAAGTTGAAATTAAATTTATTAAAGAGAAAATAGATAAATTAGATTATGAAATTAATAAAATCCAAAATAATCATGGGAAAGAGATTTTTTCATTGAATGAAGCTTTTTCATTGATACAAAAAGATACGGTTACATTAATAAATAATCAAAAAATTATATCAGAGGTTTTACAAAAAATATCAGAAGAAAATGATAATCAAAATCAAAATCATCTTCAACAAAATAATAGTCTAATAAGACAAAATATTAACTCTTTCTATAATTCATTAAATAATAATGGTTTATAAAATCAATAATATAAATATAAATAAAAAATTAAAAAAATAAATATGATACTTATCTAATTAAGCCACCAGCTATCATCTAAATAAGGAGGGACTTCATTTGTATCAATACAATTACCTGTACCAGGTCCTGTTTTTACTAGATGTTCAATTAGACCAGGTTCTATGGCATGATCAAAATATTGTAATTTAGCTATATAACCTTCAAATCCACCATACATATTAGTCCAAACATTACCATAATTTTGTCTAGGTAAACTACTTAATTCTTTTTTGATTTTAAGATATCCATTAACGTAAATAAGTAAATTACGATTCTTTAATACAATTACCATATGAACCCATTTACGAAGTGGAATATTATCAATATCAACATATTCAAGTAATGTTTTCATTGTATTCATATAAATTCTAACCATATTAGTATTAGGGTGAATCCAAACACCAGGAGCTCTATTAGGGTAGCTAGAACTATTACCTTTATGGAACATGTGTTTCCATTCACCTTGTTTGTAAGAAAAGTCAGTTATTAAAAACCAAAAAGCATAACTGAACTCAATACCATCTTGATTTACGGAACGTTTAATTGGTACATAATTTGTATGATTTGGATCTTGTGATATTACCATAGCATTCTTAGCATTTTTACTACCATCAATTAACATTGGATTTCTAGTCCCATCAATATCCCATTTAACATAGAAATATCTAATAATATTAATTAAAATAACAACAAATATTAATACTAAAACTACTTTAATAATTAACATTAAAGTTTCATTACTAGAAACCTCTTCAGTGTATTCAGATACAGTATTTTTCGCTGAATTAAATAACCCTTTTTTATTATTACTATTATTATTTGTACCATTATTATTACTTAATTCATTGTTTAATTGATTTAAATTATTATTTAAATTATTATTATTAAGATTATTTAACCCATTATTATTTACCTCAACAATACCATTTTTAGAATTTAAATTATTGTTTACGTTATTACCTATTATGTTGGTATTACTTTTATTATTACCTACTTTTTTTCCTACAGCATTATTTGTTGTAGCTGTAGTTGTAGTTGTATTTTTTAAATTATTTGTTGAACTCATATAATTATCTTTTATATTAAACATACAAATTTTTATTTGAAAATAAAATTTATATCAAAAACTAAATGTAAAATAAAATAAATAGATTCAAAAAATCATTAATTCATTAATGTATTTTTATTCAGAAAAAACACTGAATAAACGTTTGAAGAAATTACCAATTGATTCAAAAAACCCAGTGTTTATTTCAGGCCCGTAGTCATAAATCTTATGAATATCTTTTGAAGATAAAGTCATATTTGAATATTTAATATTTGATATAAAACCATCAAATCCACCATTTGCTGATACATGCATATTTTCTAAATTAGGTTTAGGAAAACCTCTTAATGAACATGTTTTCATTAAGTTACCATCAATGTAAACTTCTAAACTGTTATTAAATACAGATACGACAACATGAGTCCATTTTTGTATAGGTATATTTTTAATTACACATTCGTCATACATAATTGGAGTTTTATTTGATGTATCACCTAATGTATTATCTGTTGTTGAGCCAGAAGATTCAGAAGAATCAGGTGCGTTTGTATGTTCAGTTTGCATTGCTAACATTTTTTGCATTTGAATTTCGATTTTATCTAAACGACTATTTAGATCACCTACTGGTGCTTGTGTATTTTCGGTAGTAGTATTTGATGATGGTAATCCCATATCTGTAGGAGCATTTGTTGTAGTAGTATCATAAAATGATTCATTTATTTCATTGCCACTAATATTAGATTTAGGATTAAAATACATTAAAGGGAGGGAGGTTGAGTTAAAATTTTCAACAACTGATGCTCCACTATCTTTTACAGTATTTGATTGTAATTGAACTTTAATTGTCATATCATTACTCATTGGATTGAGAAATATGTAAGGGTTTGATTCAGTATTTTCTTTATCACCTCTGTATAAAATAGTTTTATTACTACCATAACGATAATTATAATCTTTCACAAATAACCAGAAAGAAATAGAATATTCATTACCTTGTGCGGATAAGGGAATTTTCGTTTTATCAATAACAAGATATTTATTTCCACTATGTTGATCACTAAGTAAATTTTCTATTTGATAAGTAACAGCTCTTCTAGTTTTATAAAATCTAACTATTCTTAAAACTATATAAGCTAAAACAATCATAATTAAGAATATTAATATTATTTGAAGAATTGACATTTTGATTTTTATTCAATTATTAATATTTGTCGAACAATGTTATCTTTTAAATAACTGATAAGAAATTTTTTTATTTGTTATTATTAAATTATTTTATTAATTTAGATGCTAATAATATTTCATCATATTTAAGAGGATATTGCCAATAATACACAGGTCCTAAAAACCCTTTAATATTATTATTTTTTTCACCAATTGATAAAGGTTTTGGTTTAATAATTGGTGGGTTTTTTAATTTTTTATTTAAAATCATTTCTTTATCAAGATATACAATGATTCTATTTGTGGTATAAACAACAATAATACTTAACCATTTTTGTAATGGAGGATCTTCATATCTTACTGTTTGATAACTATTCATCTGAATATTATCTCTGATTTCAACACCAAATTCTAAATAATTATCATATGGATGATATCTAACACTTGGTGAAAAATTTATAATTGATTTTAATTGATCAAATCTTCTACCCCATTTTTCATTTTCCATCGCATTTTCCAAAAAAATTCTAAATCCAAATGTAATCCCTAATTCATCACCTTTTTCTAAGTTAGGTAAAACAATTTCATTAGATGTATAATTTTTAACAAATGAAGGATCTAATTCAACTGTTTCTTTTAATAAAATTTTTGGTTCTATTTTAAATTTAGGTATTAAATACATTATTATGAATATTACAACCATTATTATTAATAATAAAATAGCCCCATAAATAAAAACATTAGCAACTAACTCCATTTTTATCTATTTTATATTTTAAATTTATTTTTTATTGAGATAATTTAAATAATAAAAATACTATTTATAATTTATAATTTAATATTTTTCAAATTTCAAAAAATTTCGTATAATAAATTAAAAAACTAAATTAAAAAATGTTTATCAAAGTAACAGATCCTCAAAGTGCTGAACAATTCAAAAAACAAACTAATAATGGTTATTGGATTGTATTATATTATGCTGATTGGTGTCCTCATTGTCAAATAATGAAACCAGAATGGCAGAAATTTGCTGACAAATATCGCGACAATTCAAAAATTAATGTTGCTGAATTAGAAAGTAAATTTCTTGATATGGTTGATTCTAAACATCGTCAAAATGTTCAAGGTTACCCAACAGTTATTAGTTTAACTGAAGGTCAAAAACAAGCTGATTTCATGGGGGCCAGAACAAGCCAAGATTTAGATAAATTTGCTAACAGCCAATATGATACAATTAAATCTTCATCAAATCTTAATAAACTTTTAAGAAATGAAATAAAACAAATTGTTCATAAAAAACGTAAATACACTCCTAGAAAGAAGACTACACCTAGAAAGAAGACTACACCTAGAAAGAAGACTACACCTAGAAAGAAGACTACACCTAGAAAGAAGACTACACCTAGAAAGAAGACTACACAAAGAAGAACAACTAAACAAAGAAAATAAATAAAAGTTTTATTATTTAAATCTTTAAATCTTTATTTCTTTTTTTATTTTTTTTATTCTAATTATTACATATTCGATGTAAATGAATCGTATAATTCTTTAACATGCTTACCAGTTACCGCCCCTGAAATAATTTTTAAATCACTTAATGATCCATTATATGTTCTAGGGTTATGAACATATAATATCCCATTATTCCATGTAGCAGTCCCATTTAATATCTTACTCTTTCTGAATACACCATTAATATAAACTTCTATAATAGAACCCTTAATTGAAACATCAATTACCATTGGAATATTTGATTGTAAATCTTGAATATCGATATAATCAATTGATTTCATTTCTTTAAAATCTAACATTTTCGATTGATCTTTTTCAATATCATCTTTTTGATCTGTGATCCAGCAATTTGAACAATTAATTTTAGCATCTTGTTTATTTTGTAAATCTTTAATTGATTTTGTATTTGTAAAATTAAATTCTTGACATTTACATTTTTCAACATGAGCATGATCATAACTTATAATTTTAGGTATTTTTGATATAGTTGTTACAGCAATACGTAAATTATTTTGAAATGGAGACAACCAACAACCAATAGTTTGTTCAGGAATATCATTCTCAATGATTTCCCAATTTGTATAAGCAATCATTTTATTTTTATTATTAACAGATTTATCTATTGGGGTACCCTTATGTAAAATATGTCTCCAGTAACTAAAGTTTACATACCAATCTTTTATATTAATGACAAAATGATATGAATATGAGTCAGGAAATGGTGGGTATGGTAAATCTTTTGATTTAATAGAAACATATTGATTGGAACTAACATTATTAATTAAAGGTTTAATATCTTTTACACTTGATACATTTCCTGAGACTTTTAGTTTTATTTGATCTGGATTTCTAGATTTAACCCAAGCCATATAATTATCATCATCTGTTCTTAATCTTCCATTTTGTTGACCAACACATGTGCCATTATTATTATCATAAGTAATACCATCACAATTAGCATAATTTTGACATAATGCTATACAAGCATCTGCATTATCAGTTGTTTCATTGAATAAAGGGTCTAATTTTAAAATATCATTTGAATAATAGGTATATCCTTGTAATGGTTGATTTGTTACAGCATATTTATAAATAATATAACCAGTTACTAGAAAAAATAATAAGACTAAAAGAGCCATTATATAAGGGTGATTTACTACATCATCTTTAAATTTACCTAATTTACCTAAGTATTTATTATCAATATTATTAATATTATTATTGTTAGTATAAACCATAATTAAAATAAAAAATTTTTTTATTAATATTAATTTTATTATAAACAAAGAAAATAGTGTATCAATAAATTCTAAGTATATTTTATAATCTGTTCTTTTTAATCTTCATTGTCATTTTCATTTTCATTTTCATTATCAGATGAACTTTCACCATCGACAGATAAACATGAAAATATATTCCGGTTATTGATTGACATTTTATTATTGAAATTTTTAAATCCTATAGGTTCTTTAGATTTTAAATTATTTCCTAATAAATTATTATAAACAGGTGTACTATTATAAGATAACCAAAACTTATTTTTAATAGAATTACTAATATTTTTTGGAATATATGAAAAATCAATAATTTTTTTATTTACATCTAATTGTTTATTTTGAACTATATTATTATTCTCTTCTAAATATTCTCTAAAAGATTCTAATTTATGTAAAACGATATATAATTCTTTTTTTGATAATTCTCGATATTTTATTTTTTTACAATCAATATCATTTTCATTATCACCCTCATTCTCACTATAATTATTATCATTATTATCATTATTATCATTATTATCATTATTATCATTATTATCATTATCATCATTATCTTCCTCACTCTCACTATAATTATTATCATTATCCATATCAAAATCATCCCCTAAAAATTTTTTTAAAGATTCCACATTAAATTTTAAGGGAGGTACATTATTATTTCTTTGCCCATTAATAATTTTAAACCATAAATTAATTTCACCAGAGGGTAAAATTCTAGATGTTTCTTCTTCTCCATTAATATTTAATACAATTATTTTATCATTTACAAATTGATAAAAATTAGATTCTTGTGAAACAATTGTAATTAAATCATTTGGGAATGTATGTTCAATTAATTTTACAATTACAGCAATTATATCATCTGTTTCAACATTATTATAATTAAAATTAATATATCCCCTTTCCTCAATAAATTTATTTAATATAGTATCAAAAATAATTTTCCAAATAGGGTCATTTTTATAAGAATAATATTCTTGATTGTATTTTTTTATCCAGTCTGGAAATATAGAAGTTCTCCATATCCATGAATTTGAACTAGAGTCAATAGTATTATTAACCAAAATTACATGATTACTTTGTATAAATTTATTAACTGATACCAAATTAGTTATTTTATTTTTTATTTGCTTAGATAATTCAATCATAAATTTATTATTATCGCACCATCGATAATTATCATTGTCTGAATTAACATTATCAATATAATTATTTTTAATATAATAATTTTTCAATCCAATATAATGTCTTCGAAATATATTTTCTAAATCAATAATAATCCAAGCTGAAGACTTAGATTTATTTTTTTTTAAGGTTTGATATGACATTTATTTTTAAATACTACAAATTAATAAATTAATAAAATATTAAATCAATTTTTTGTTTTATAAAAAAAAATAAAAAGAAAAATAAAAAGAAAAATAAAAAGAAAAAATTAAATTAGATAAATACCATAGAAAATAAAAAAATTTTTTTCTTTTAATATTTTAAATAATCATTTTAAAAAACATAAATGTCTCAAGTTGTTGTTGATGCTCAAGAACTCGTTCGTAGAGCTGTTACCTATATTGTTGAAGGCTTAGTAGTTGCTATTGCTGCTTTTGCCCTCCCTAAAAAGAAGCTCGAACTTGAAGAAGTCGTTATGATTGCCGCTGTTGCTGCCGCAACATTTGCTCTCCTCGATCTCTTTGGTCGTCGCAATGCCCAAGGTCAAAACCTTATGGCCGATTGGGCTCGCTCAGGTGCCGGTTTCGGTATTGGTGCCAAAATGGTTGGTTTCCCCGCCTAAATATTTTTAATTAGTTAGTTTTATTATTTTTATCTATTAAATATCATACCCATTATTTTTTATTCTCATATATAATAAAAAATAAAAAATAAACAACAAATGGATCAAAATTTAGGTAATTATTATGATGTTAAAACTATTATCCCAATTGTTATGGGAGCGTTTACAATTGAATTAATATTTATGATATTAATTAGATATTTTCCTGCTTTTTTTGGTAAACCTGTCAGTCAATGGTGGAATACATATGGATTAAGTGCTGTATTATGTGATGTAACAATTATTATATTAGGTATTTTATTAGCTCGTTATATTTATACAAAAATGGAATGGAAATGGTCGCTTACAAGATTTTTAGTACTCTTATTAGCCATCCAACTCATCCATGACTTTTTATTATATAAATTAGTTATTCAACCTTTACCTCAGGGTCATAATGCCATATTTGATTTATTCAAAAAATATAGTGTGTCTGGTTGGAAAATACTTTTAGCAGATGCTATAATGATAATATTAGCAGCTTTATTTGCTTTATATTATTCCAAAGTTAAAGAAGTTAATATATATTCAATATTAATTTTAATGCTATATGTATTACCATATTTCTTACATAAGGAAGGTATAACTTATACACAATAATTACAAAATAAAAATTGAAAAAAATAAAAAATTATATAATGATTATAATATAATAAAATATGAACAACTTTCAGTACTATCAAAATAAAAATCAAAATAAAAATCAATATCAACATAAATTATCAGTTTTTCAAGGTACTTTTGAAGAAATTTTAAATCATATCAAAAAAGTATATTATGATATACCTCTTGATAAAAATGATCTTCCTAATTTTAACAATTATAAATATTATGAAAGTGAAAATTCATCTAAATATAGCTATATTACTTATACACAAAAACACCTTACAGGAGATTATGAATTTTATGAAGGTTTACAATATTATCCAATCAGTATTAAAAATGGATTTTTCATAAGAAATCAAATATATAAAATTAAATTTAACTATGATGATAAAATTGTTACGAAGATTATATAAAAATATTATCAGATATATTATAACCTTAAAGGTTAAAAAATGAGTATTTTTTATTTTTTATTTTTTATTATATAATTTTTTTACTATCTAAATAGTAAATAGTGAAAATTTAACAGTAAAAATAACATGGATAATCATAAACAAAATAATCCATATGAAATAAATAAATATTATTTTTTTACAAAATTTAATATTTTTGAAAAAAACAAAATCAAATTAAATTTTAATATTTTTGAAAAAATTCTAGACAAAAATCAATTTATTGAAATGAAAAGTAAATATGGTGCCGAAAATATGGATCCTAATAATAATCAAATTTTCATACATATTTATTTACCAAGAAAAGATATTATTATACCAAAAAATACGATGTTAATTAATATACTTGATGATTATAATTTGGTCTATAAAGATTTATTATTTAAATTAGCATTTAACTATAATAAAGAATTAACAAATAAATATTTTTTAGAAACATATATAATAAATAAAAATGAAAATTTAAATAAATATAAAAAAATTATAAAAAATAATGAACCGTGGTATATTAAAATTAATAATCAATTTGGGGGTAAAGGTAATTTTATAGTAACTTCATATCAAGAATTTATAGATATAACTAATAATTTATTACATCGTAAAAAAAGTATGAAAAAAAGTAGTGTTAACAAAAGTATTAACGAAATAAACGGTTTATTGATAAATAAATATATGACTAATCCTCTTCTATTTAATAATAAAAAATTTCATTTACGTCTTTATTATATTATTTATATAAATTCATCTAATGTTATCAAATCATTTTTATCAAAATATGGATTCATTTTAACTGCTAAAAATGATTATAATAGTGATCCAAAATTATATAATGATGTAGATATTCATGATAGTCATTTTAAATCAACAAAAACAGATTATTTATTTCCAAATAATTTTATTAAAGAATATGGTGAAAATAATACACAAAAAGTATTTAATCAAATATTAAATATTTTTAAATTTATTTCTAAAATACAAGCTAATAATATAAAATTAATGCCTAATTCTAATAATGGATATAATATATTTGGTACTGATTTATTAGTAGATGAAAATTTTAATGTTAAATTATTAGAATTAAATAAAAATACATTATTAGCAACTAAAACTAATAATATTAATCATTTTTTCTCAAATTATTTATTTGGTAATATATATAATGAAATAATTACTGAAGTTTTCGATACTGAAAAAATAAAAACTAATGAAACTTTTATTTATTTATAATACATCTAGATTTTTAGGGTTTTTAGAGATTTTAGGTTATAATATTATCAAAAATTGATTTTAATAAATTATAAATAATAATAATATACACCCCCGGACCATGGATCACCCCACCTATCCGTTCGTCATTGACGAGCCGATTGTCCGCGCGCCCTCCGCCGATCTCGAGCCTGGACCAGATGCTGGTCTTTCTCTTGAAGCGCTTCAGTATGCCATCATTCCCGTCGAAGATGAAGGCCGCTACCTCGGTGGCGTCAGCTGTCGAGTACTTGAAGCGTTGCGGACGGACATTGCTGTTTGTCCTGCCGGCACCTACGTAGAGATTAACCAAGGTTCTGAACATTGTATGACGCCAAGCCGCCCGCGCCTCTACAAACTGTTCTACTTCGTTAATGATGATGGCAATATTCGACTTGCTGTCTTCGGGGCTTAGAAATAAGTCTTTCTCTCGTTTCTAGTATTCTTACTAGAGACTAATTTTATTTTTTATTTTATTTTTTATTTTATTTTTAATATTTATAATCATACCGTAACATTTAGCTCTTCATCATTATCCGAAAATAAATCATCATTTACTTTTTTATTTTTATTTCCATAATAATTTTGAGATTGTGATTGATATTGATACTGTTCATTTTCTAAATCACCAATTTGACTATAAATATGTTTTCTTTTATTATTTATAATTTCTTTAACTTTATAATAACCAATAAATATTGATGCTGTAACAGTTACAATATTATTTATTAACATTAGTAAACTATCTATTTCAACTGAATATGCTATCCAAATAATATTACCAATAACTCTTAGAAATAAAAACCATTCACTAAAATCACTTGTTGATTTAGTTTTATATGTTTTAATAACTTGTGGTAAATTATAAATAATATTAATAATATTTGCGATCACCAAAAATACATTCATCGTGGTGGAAACATTTTTATCCAGTAAATTAAATTTCATTTTTTATTTCACATATTATAAATATTTAATATTCGTTATATTAGTTAATTTAGTTTACTTTTTTTATAACTATCTATAAAAAATATAAAAATATCTAAAATTATAAAATTAAAAAAGAATATAATTGTACATCTAGAATGGGAGAATTCAGTACTATTTTTTGTCCACTTGATGACCGCTATAAAGATAGTTTAAAAGAATTAAAATACGGTGGTGAAATTGGTTTTATGAAATTTAGATTAGAAATTGAAATTAAATACTTTTTAGAAATAATAAAAATAAAAAATAAAAAACCTAATTTAGATGGTGATGTTTTAAATAAACTCAAAGAAATAATAAACCTACCATTTAAATCATTTCTAGATATATATCTAGAAATAAAAGAAATTGAAAAGAAGACAAAACATGATGTAAAAGCAGTTGAATATTTTTTAAGAAATTTTTTAGAAAAAAATAATGTTGATCGAAATTTAATAGAAATGGTCCATTATGGTTTAACATCCCAAGATATCAATACCCCGGCATTATCATTACAATTAAAGCATTTTCATGAAGTTCTTTATAAAAATTATCAAGAATTAATCAAAATATTAACACATCTTGTAGAGGATCATAAAGAACTACCATTACTAGCTAGAACTCATGGTCAACCTGCGATACCTACTACATTAGGTAATCAATTCAAAGTAATCCTAGAAGCTTTAAAATATCAAATAAATATATTATATCATCATACCAAATATGGGATTCCTACAAAATTTGGTGGTGCTGTCGGACATCTTAATGCTCATTATTATGTTGATCCAGATATCAATTGGCATGAAAAATTTGATAAACATATATCTGAAGAATATCATTTAAATAGAATTAAATATACAACACAAAATCTACCATATGTTTATTGGTCTCCTATTTTTGATACTTATAAAAATATTAATTGTATAATTTCAGATTTTTGCCAGGATATTTGGTTAATGATTTCGAATGGCGTTTTTCTTCAAAAAATAGATGAAGGTCAAGTTGGTTCTTCAGCTATGCCACAAAAAATTAATCCGATTGATTTTGAAAATGCTGAAGGTAACGCTGATTTAGCTGTAAATATGTTCGAATTTTTTAGTCGACGTTTAACTAAATCTAGATTACAAAGAGATCTTACTGATTCAACTATTTTAAGAAATCTTCCTATACCATTTGGTTATTCATTATTGGTTGTAAAATCATTAATCAGAGGGTTAAATAAAATATCACCTAATCAAGAAAATATATTTAACGAATTAGAAAATAATCAAGTTATATTAGCGGAAGGTATACAAACTATTTTAAGAGATATAGGGTGTCCAAATCCATATGAAATTTTAAGAAAAATAACTCAATCAAATCATAATTTGTCATATAATGAAATTCAGGATAAATTATTTGATGAATTAAAAAAACTTGAAGAACAAGGTTTGGTAAATATTTCATCAGATACAATAGATAAAGTCAATACACTGTATCATTTTAATTATATAGGATCTTTTTAGTTAACTTTTTTATTTTAGTATTTTTAAAGGTATATTATTATCAAAAATTGATATTAATAATATTTATTTAAAAATATTGTCACTCGTATCTTTAAGTTTGACACCTTTTACACATTCCAATCAAAATGGGTAACTCTTCATCGTCTTCAGCGATGGATCGTCGCATCAGTGCGCAGGAGAAGTACGTTTCAGACAATTTCAACAGCCGATATGCGAGTGCCAATTCCTCTTCGAGGGGATATGGTGGAGGGAGCAATGGTTCAAGCAATTACAGCGCAAACCAAATCCGTGGCAAACTCCGTGAGGAGTATAACCATGGATCAAGTTACGCTTCTCGCTCGAACAATTACGTTCTTAGCCAACATTGGTCATCAAGTAGCTGTCGTTAAGTGAAATGAAATGTTTTCTGTGTCATTCGGTAGAATAGTGTAAAAAAAATTTTTATTTTTTTTATTTTTTTTATTTTTTTTCAAAAATCAAATATTATTGAAAATAATATTAATAAATTAAAAATGAATAATATAAATTTTGATATATTAACACCTAAAATAGCAACAAATATCATAATAAGATAAAAAACACTATTCCATATAATAATTTTAATGAATATGAAAATACATTAAATTTAAAAGTTATTTTTCATAACTTCTGAAGTTTCTTCATCGTCACATAGAAAATAAATTTCATCAAATAAATCTGATAAATCATCTTCTGAAAACCATTTAATAACTTCTTCCAATGGACCTCCTTCTAATCCACAACCCCATGGACCTAAAATAATTTTAGTATGTCCATGCTTAAGAGCTACTGTATAAATACGATTAATTCTTTCTTTCATAATTTTTTGGTATTTTTCTTTACTAAAATTTTCATTTTTTGAAAAAGTATTGTAATTAACAGCTGGAATACTAATCACATTGATTGTACTATAATTTTCTTTCCAATCTTCAATTAAGTTAAATTCATCATCTCTAAACACTGGTACATTGGGAGAATAAATTAAATCAGATCTATATACTCCATCTTCATTTTTTGATTCTAATTCTTTATTTTTTTTATACATTACCATACCTTCACCTTTTGTTAAAGACTCGTATAAACCAGTTGAAAGAACTAATGTTTCCTCATAAACACTCGCATCTTTTTCAAATCCACCACCCGGAAGAGTTGGATTAGCAAAATTAAGTAGAACTAATTTTTTAAGTAATTTTTCATCATTTTTTGTAGATTCTAATAATTCCCATATAAAAGACATCATATTTTCAACTGGAAATTCCAAATTTGGACCATCTTCGTGAATAGGTTGTAAATTTCTTTGTAATTTAATTTCAGCATTTTGAGGGAAATATTTTGTATCGGTGATATAAGAATCATCAAAATTGTTATTTTGTTGATCAATGATATTTAATGTTTCATTTTTAAGAGACATTCTAACTTTGAATCCAAGATGACTAATTTCAGCCAATTCAGTTGATGTTTTTTCTTTTTCTTGAACTTTATCTTTATGACGACGAGCCATTTTTTTTCCATCCTTAAAATGTTCGACAGCCGCTTCTTTTTTAGCATTTCGGCGATTATCTTTAGAAGATTCAAAGTCAAATTCAGACATATATTATTTAATAAGTTGTAATTTATAACTATATAATATTATGATTATATCCATATATTATTTTTCAAATTAAAATACAAAAATAAAAAACAAAAAAAATAAAAAATAATTTTATTCAGACTTGAAAGATAAATTATAATTACTACTATTGTTACTATTACTATTACGGTTACTATTACTGTTACTATTACAATGTATAATAGGTTTTTGTTTTAATTTTGATTTATCTTTCATATATTGTCTTGATAGTTTATTATTATAAAAATTAGAAATATTAAATAAATTATCATCCAGTCTATTATTATTTAGTTTATCAATCATATAATCATATGCTTCTTTTAGAATAGTTGATCTTCTTTTACATAACATATTATACGCATCTTCTATGTTAACCCATTTTACAAATTTTAATTCATTTGGAATACTACATTGAAGGGGAATAGATTCAGTTTCTTTATCAACATATCCCATGAAATAATAAATAGTAAAAGCACCTTTATCAGGATCTCCCTTTTTTTCACCTATTAAAGAGCTATCATGTTTGTATTGTTCAGGTAATAATCCTGTTTCTTCTTTAACTTCTCTATAAGCTGTTTGATGAACTCTTTCTTTATATTCTTTACCTCCTTTAGGGAATCCAATATTTCCTCTGTATGTTTTAACAATAATAGTTTTTGTAAAATCAGAATTAAAAATAATCACACCAGAAGCATACCAAATATGAGGTGTTTTATAAGAGTAATTTATAATACTCATTTAATCAATCATATAATGAATATATTATTATCTCTGCGTTTCCTAATATTATTTTTTATCTAATCATTTTTTAAATTATTCGAAATTAAATTTTAAAATAAAATGGAAGAAGCAAAATTAGCTATTTTAACAGATGCCAAACAAGAATATAGTCTTCAGTTGGTTAATATTTTAAAAAACCCTATTTGGACTGGTTTAAAATATTTATATGATGAAGCCAAAAAGAAATGTATTGCTGAAGACAGATTTAATGAAGTTTTAGCGGAATTTCAGGAATTTTTATCACAAATTCGTCTATGGAGTCAAAATATGATTGAACATGAATATATTAGAATAGAAGAAGAATCGGGATGTGATTTTATTAAGGAATTAATCACAGCTGTTTTTATGAGTCATACACAAATCCTTCAAGCTATTCAAGGTAATAATAAATCAAAACAAAATCAAATTGACATCCCCAAACCAGATCATTTCTTACATAAATGTTATATTAATGCTGGTCGTGAATTTTACAAAAACCCATTCTTCTTTTATGATGGTCCTGATGTTAGTGTTTATGAAAGACAAAGAAACATCCCTCAATGTGAAGCTATTATCGCAAATTCAATCAATGAAACTATTCGTCAATTATTACCTGTTAGACGTATTTTAAAGACATATCTTTCTGAAAACTATAATCAAGAATTACTTGATGAAGAAGAAAAAAAAGAATCTATGAAAGGAATGAGCAAAAGTTATCAAAATAATTTAAGGGAAATTGTAAAAAAAGAAGTTGAAGGTTTAATGGTTGATAAACAAGATAAAGAAAAAATCGTAGAAGAATTAATGAAAAAAGAATTTGAAAAATTATCTGTAACTTCACAACAAGATGGAGGAGACCTTACTATGAAAACTGAGTCAGGATTAGAATCAATTTCGGATTCTTTTTCTGACGAGATAAAAAAAAAAGACTCATCCGATTTGACTCCGCCAGAAGTGCCTTCAGATCAATTAAATATTGAAAAATCTACAATTGAAGAAATTACTATATCGGATGGTAATATCATCAACAATCAAAATACTACAATCGAAATGGAAGGAGGTAGTAAAATATCTTCAGAAGATACAGCATCTAATCAATCAACTGAACTAAAAATAGAAACTGAAACATTGGTGGAAAATAATAATGAAACTGATTTAGAAGCATTACCTGAATTATCATTAGATGAAATAGATTTAATTGTTACTCAACAAGATGAAGAATATATATTAGCAGAGAAAGAAGAAAGAGAAAGATTAGAAAAAGAAAAGGAAGAAAAGGAAAGATTAGAAAAAGAAAAGGAAGAAAGAGAAAGATTAGAAAAGGAAAGATTAGAAAAGGAAAGATTAGAAAAGGAAAGATTAGAAAAGGAAAGATTAGAAAAGGAAAGATTAGAAAAAGAAAAAGAAGAAAGAGAAAGATTAGAAAAAGAAAAAGAAGAAAGAGAAAGATTAGAAAAGGAAAAAGAAATTGGTGAAAACAGTATTAAAAATGTTTTAATGGATAATCAAACTGGATCTGGAAAAAAAAATAAATCAGATACTAAAAATCAAGAATTAAAAGTTGAAAAACATGATACTACCAATATAGTAAATAATGATGAAAAACCTCTTCATGAAGCACCTATAGCACTTAGTGAACAAAACCCTATAAAAAAGAAAACATTTGAAGAAGAAAAATTAGAGAGAGCAACAGAAGCCAATATGTATATTGCTGATTTGGATCTAGAAGAAGAAATAAATTTACTTGAAGATATTTCTTTAGATCTGCCTCAAAAGTCTGTAATTCCTTTAACTCAAAAGAAATATACATTTTTTTAACAAAATAAAAAAATAAAAATAAAATTGAAAATAAATAGTATTTTATTATTAGAGTTTTTAATATATAATATAATGAATAATCATATTACACCTATTAAATATCAATCCGTTGTTAATAATGATTATTATTTAAACAATTATTTGAAAACTGGTAATATTGAGCAGATATATCCAGTTAATCAAAATCAAAATCAAAATTACAATAAAATCATTAATTATTTTAATATTTATAATTATCTAAATAATAACAAAAATTTAGAAACTGGTGATTTATTCTTAACACAAATTGATAATTATTTTACAGACTTTTTAAAAAATAGTAATCTAGATCTTAAAAATAAATTACTAACTTATTTATATGAAATACAAACATTGTGGTTTTATCCAGAAATTAAAAATAAAAAATGGATAACATATTTTAGTTTATTTATGAAAAATTTAGTTCAATATTATTTAAATCAAAATAATTATTCAGTTGATAATTCTGGATATACAAAATATCTAAATGTAACTAGCTTATTTGTTAATTTATTAACCACTAATTTTGATTATTTTCAAAATGAAAATGAAAATGAAAAAGAAAAAAATATCATTGGTTCACTAAATCAAGATATTATTATTAGTATGCTAGATGATTGTTCCAATTACAATGATAATTTTAACATTTTAGATTTAAATTCATTAGTTAAATTAAATTTAAAACAGTCATCTAAATTGATTAATTTATCCAACATCAAAGAAAAATTAAAATATCAAGAAACTTCAAACATGGTTAGTTTTGATAAAAATATCATTATTGACAGAATAAAAAAAAATTCAAATGGTTTAATTACAGATAGTTTCCCTTTTGATTCTAAATCATTTATGATATCTGGTGGTTTTGCTATTAATTCTATAATTGATATTGTTTCTGATTATACCGACATTGATATTTATATTTTTTCAGAATTTGAAGATACAGTTGAAAAATTAATTAATTATTTTAGTTTAATTTGTGATATTAAAATGACCCATAATTCTTCTATCATAAATATTTATCCAATTAATTACAATATGAATATTCAACTTATTAAGATTAATGGAAACCCACAAAGTATTATAAATGAATTTGATTTATCATACACTCAGATAGCTATTCTAGATTGGGATAATATTATTATGACAAATAAAGCAGTGAAAGCTTTAATTACAGGCTATTTTACTCTAAATCGTAATAATGTTATTCGTAGTTATCGAATTATTAAAGCTTATGTAAAAGGTTTCACATTAGATCCTAAAGAATTTCATCAGGTATTTATTGATAATAATAAAAATAAATTTACTTATAAATTACTAGATGAAGTCAAAGACATTATTAAAAATTTATATGAAACCTATGTTAAATTTAATAAAAATATAGTTTATAATTTTAATAATATTAAATTTAATAATCTAGATAGTAATTTATCAGATGAACACATTATAAGTATTGAAAATCTTTTGATGAATTATTTAAATGATGAATTAGTAAATAAATTAATGACTAAATCTGTTATTTTAACAAGTGACATTATTAATAAATATGTATTAAATCAAAATTATGATTTATTTAAATGCTATCTAGAATCATTAACATTATGTAATTATTTTGATAAAAAAGATTTATATAATATTGGTTTTAAGGATTTAAGTCAGTATCATATTAATTATGAACACAAATGCTTTGAAAATGTTTTAAAAGAGGATACGAATTATTATTATCCTGATAGCAAAGATATTTCAGTTTATATTTATAATCTTGATTGTAAAAAGATAATTAATTCATTTCCTTTGATTGCTATTTCATGTGATTATTATAGAATCCAAAGAAAATTAGAAAATTATTGTATAAATTTAAAGATTAATATTAATAATTTTAAATTGATTAATAAATATGGTCAATTAACTTTTTCAATTGAAACATCTGATACTAAATTAAATAATATTATCAAAAATTTAGATTCTAGATTAGAAGAAATTTATAAAAAAATTATTGGAATTAATGGTTTGAACAATATCAAATCATCATTTTTAAAAAAAAATAAAGAAATCTATCGAACATCCACAATCAAGGTTAATATTAGTTTTGAAGATTTTGTAAATAAATTAATTATTAAAAATAGTAATCTAGAATACAATAAAATTTCAAATATCAAAAAGTTTTCAAAATATTGTATTAATCAAATTAAAAATACTAAATTCAACACTTTATCTGAGTTTGGATTACTTAAAAAATTTAAATTAATTCAATCTGATAATCTAAGTATCAGACTTAATATATCAGATCTTATTTCTGAAGAACAAATTAATAATAATACTAATTATGGGGAAAAACACTTACTATTTAAATACAATATCAACATACATGATATTTGTTTTGTTGAATAAATAGTTTGAAATATTAAATACAAAATACAAGAAATTAAACATTAAAAATTAAACATCAATTTTGATATTTAATATTATAAAATTTTTTTTTAAATCTAAAAAAGAAAAATTAATATATCAAACTTATACACTTGGAATATATTCCCATCTAAGATCTTCACAAATCTTTTCCCAAATAACATCTTGTTGATGTAATTTATCACGACTTTTCAATAAATTCAAATATGGTAAATGTTCATCTAATTCCAATAATTCAAAAAATTTATATAAAATATATGAATATGATAAGAAATTACGACGTTCTGTCGGACAATATTTGGCAAATGGTATTTGGATATCATTAAACATTTCAATTAATCTTTTTCTAACTTTACTTGTAATTGTAGGTGGTTTTAATCCAGTTAATTGATATATGATAAATGGAATATGTTCATAATAACGATTTTGTTCGATTTTCTTTAGAATAGATCTTAATTTAACATTTGTTAAATCAGATACTTTTGTTATTCTATTTTTCTTCAACTCTTGTAAAATTTCGACATATACTTCTTCTGGAATTTCAGTTGTTTCCCTACCTTGATATTGTGAAAGAACTTCAATAAAGTGATTACGACGTTTGTAAGCAAAATTAGTCATTTCTTTAGGTGTATCCCTATATGAAGGTTTATCAGAGTCTATTAAAATAAAATCAACATAAAAGCATTTGGGGCAAACTAATTTTCCTTCATTTTGATATAATTCTCTGTCTGTTTCACAAAAAGGACATTCATCATTTTCAGATGTTTCGTGAATATCTTCTGGAACAAAATCTTCATCTACTTTTGACATAACATGATTATAAATATCTAATTTACTCATCTTTTCTCTTCTGAAAAATTTATCCATTAGTTGATTGATATTTTCATTGTCGTTTTCATTAATGTTTTCATTTTCATTATCATTATCATTATTATTATTATTGTTATTATTATTGTTATTGTTATTGTTATTGTTATTGTTATTGTTATTGTCATTGTTATTATTTAAATTTTCATTTTGTTGTTGATTTTGTTGTTGATTTTGTTGTTGATTTTGTTGTTGATTATTATCATTCATTTCATCATTTTCATTGACCATTGATAATTCATTTTCTGATTGATTATTATTATTTTTATAATTATCGAATAAAGAAAAAACATCTTTATTCTTTTTATTAATTTTTTTAATAGGAGTTATATTTGAAGATGTAGAATCACTTTGATGATTATCACGATTAATATAATATTGTGTCATTATATGACCAACATCAAGTAGATAATCTTCTTCTAAACGATTACTTTCAATATCTTTTATTTCCTTTTCAATAGATTGAATTTTAAGATCTAAAATCCTTTTTTGATCCATTAATTCAAAATGTTCAAAAAAATCATGTTTTTTAGCATCAGCATCTTTTTGAAGTTTTTTGATTTGTTCCTCTAATTTAGAAATTTCTTTTTTCTTTTGAGGTATAGATTTTTGCAAGATTTGAAATTTCTTGATTTGTTTTAAATGTATCGCATCCAAAGTCAATCTTTGGTCTTGTACTATTTTATTTTTAGTTTTAACTTTAACAGACATGGGAAAATAAAAAAATAACCCGAAAACACAACAAAATTTTATTATAATTATGATTTTAATAAAAATCCTTTATATCAATATTAAAAACTTAAAAAAAATAAAATTATTTTAATTAAATATATATTGGGTACAAATTAAAAGCAATACATAAATATAACTCATATTATTTTTAGAATATAAAATGTCATTTATTAGAATAAATTATTTGAATAAGAAGCCTATAATGCGTTTAATTTAATTTACTAATTAAACCATCAACTTCTTTCTTTAATTTCATCATGGCATCTTTACTCGCTTTGACATCTGTATCTTCCCTTGTTTTTTTATTAGCTTCTTGTTTTCTTGCCTTCTTTTCATCTTCACCTTTAGCTTCACTTAATTTTACTTCTTTTGCATAAAAATCATTTTTTTCTTTCCAAAGTTTTTCAGAAAAATCTCTAGCATTATAGAATTCAATTATTTTTGTCTTAATTGAAAATAATTCTCCATCATATGGTCTTATTTGTTGTAAAATTTTTTCAACCTCACCCCATGATTTTTTAATATCTTCATCTGTAGGACGTGCAGGTATAGGATCATCCTTGTTTGGTTTTGGTGGTAAAATAATTTTAATATAATCATCATAAACCTGTTTAAGTTTACCTTTTAATTCTTTTAATAAATTTTCAATTCCAGGAGGATTAGTTTTAATATTTCCTGGTGTAATGACAAGTTGAGCCATTTCTACAATTTTTTTGGCAAATGCCTTTATAGAATTACTTTCTTCTTTAATAAGTTGGGCCATGGAATTTTTTTCAGTATCAATTTCTCCAAACTTTGTAGATAGACTTAAATTAGTCAAAGTACCTTCAACAAGTGATTTTAAATTATTACAAGTTGATAAAAATGATTTATCATCAGTGTTATCTAAATTTTTTCTAACACTATCAATATCAATATTTTTTAAAGCTTTAACTAATTTTTTAATATTATCCCAAGTTGGGACAGTATCTGGGTATATTGTATTATCTTTTTTAGCTTTAATACTATCAATTAATGATTGATTCTTAGGCTCAGATAATAATTTATTTGTGTTTACTTTATCAGTATCCGGTAATGATTCAACATATTTAACTAAAAATCCTAATATTTTTTCTATACTATCAATAATCTTTTTATGTTCATCAATAGTTATTTTTAGTATTTTTTTTTCTAAAAAATCTTTACTTAATTTTTTTTCAAATGGAGCAAAATCTTTTTGTTTTTTAGATTTTTGTAAAATTGTAAAATTATTGTGAACATTTATAAATGATTTATTATTTTGAATGATCCATGATTTAAATTTTTCAAGTTTATTATGTAAATTACTTCCATTATTAATTTGTATATAAAAAGCAAATAATTTCATAAATAGTTGTGATATTTCATCGTCAATTTTCGGATTTAATAAATCAATGCTAGATATTAAATCTAATAAATCTTTATCTAATGATGAAATTGATGTCGTTAATTCAGAAAAAATAGGTATTAATTCATCTATTTTAAAAACATCTAATAACTGTTTAAAAGACTCTAATCTTAATTGATCTTGAATTGAATAATGTAAATCTTTAATTTTTTTTGAAAAATTTTCGTTTAGAGTATTAAATTTTGTAATATTAGTAACAGAAAAACTCTCAAGGCCTTTAATTTCATCTGTATCTTCAGTAGAATAGAATGATTCCCCCATTCCCAAGATTAATCTATCTTTATCATAAATTAAACCTTGAAAAACTTCACCAATTTCATGATTTTGATTTTTAATAGAATCTATTTTATCATTCACAGATTTAAATCTGTCTGAACTCAAAACCTTCTTTTCATCTTTATCTCTTTTAGTATCTTCAGTGTCTTCTATATTATTTTTAATTTCAGCATCGATTGATTCTTTATATATTTTAAAATTTTCATTAATTTTACCATCTAAAGGGTTTACAAGTCTAAGGGGTTCAGACAATTGAGTTTCCCATTCATGATTAATTTTGTCAACTTTAGTATTAATAACTTCCAATGAATATTCCAATATTTTAGGAACAATTAGAGCTATCATTTGATTTCTTGTTAAGTCAGGAGACGTTGTTTCATTCTTTGATTGTGGTGAAGCTGGTGATGATGATGTTTCTGGAGTAGATTCAACTAATGGAAGAGTCATTTCAGATTGTTGTTTTTTTAATGCGAATTCTGTTTCTGATTGAGATTGTAGAGTTACATTTGTTTGTGCGGGTGCGGGTGCTGGTGCTGGTTGCACAGGTGATTGCGCTACGGGTGTTTGTTGTAGTGCTGATAATGGTATTTTAACTTGTATAGGACTTTTACCGGTTATTTCACTTAATGGACGTATTTTTTCTGTTTCTTTTGGGTCATTTATTTTAATTTGATGATCTTGATCCCTTCCATATGCCATTGAAATTTTATCATATGTTATACTATCAATTCCATATCCTTGTGGTGAAGTTATACTCTTAATATGAGGTTCAATATCAGGAAACGAGTCAATTAAATATTGATAATCTCTTTTTTTCATATAATATATGGTACCATTCGTTATTTTTTGTTTAAAAGAATCAGGTGCTGTCATTACAGATGCTAAAAAATTTCCAATATTTGGACTATTTGATGCCCCATTTCTTAATACATCAATTTGAGAAACGGGTAAATTTTTTTTTGTTCTTGGATCACGTCCAATTTCAGGAATTGATAGGCCGGCATTTGCTCTTAATTGAGATCTAACAATATCTTCTGGTGTTCTTTGTTTACGTTCTCTTTCTGGTTTAGATTGTTCATCAACTGTATTAGATGTATTAGATGGTGGTTGTATTGGTTTGATTGTTATATTTGTTGATGATCCTGATGTTGATTTAGGTTTATTATCTGTTTGTGATGACATATTTTTTATTGATTTTTAAATTTAATGAAGATTTTTTATATTAACTTTATCCCAATAATTAAATTTTTATTTTTATTTTTTTATAAATTTTTTATAAATTTTTTAAAAAAATAAGGAATTTAAAATTTCCGATAACTTTTTAAAAAAATTATATAAAAATAAAAAAAAATAATATTATTTTTTAAGGATCAAAATAATAATTATGATATTCAAAAAAAAAAGTAAAAAGTAAAAATATTTAGAAAAAAAAATAAAAATGTTAAAATTTTTTTTTCTTTTACAATAGTAAAATAAATTTAATCTCAAATGTCCGGTGGTCTTATGCAACTTGTCGCCTATGGCGCTCAAGATATCTATCTTACAGGCAACGCTCAAATTACCTTTTTCAAGGTCGTTTACCGTCGCCACACTAACTTCTCAATGGAATCC
>JACCDO010456179.1_pt1 | contig 24248 bp, 33 predicted proteins | sample 7446101 | NCBI WGS metagenome assembly JACCDO01 (sample SAMN15323440, study PRJNA562643) | freshwater metagenome | isolation source: river surface water | place: USA:Blue River Watershed | collected 2017-08-16
ACCGCGTCCGGTGGTCGGCGCGGCGCCCGCAGTCCGCGCGGCGGGCAGCTGTGCCTTCCAGTTCGCCGGGAGAAAGACACTCGCCTGGGTCTCGATGAATCCGGCGTAGAGCGTCCGGCCCGCGACATCCCACACGCGCGCCTCGGGCGGCGTCGCCACCTCCGCGCCCACCGCCGCGATCATGCCGTCGCGGATCACGAGCGTGCCCTTCTCGATCACCTGCCCCGGCGCCACGACGATCCGCGCGCCCACCAGCGCGTGAATGCGCGGACTCGCATCGCGCAGGCCTTCGATGGGACGCGACGAATCGGGCTGGGCGGCGAAACCAAGCACCCGGACGAACAGCGCGGCGCAGGCCGCGGCGACAACACACCGTGAAGCGGAGGAAATCATGTTGCTGAAGAAAGCGTGAACTGGAGCCCCGCGGGTCGGACGACCCGCGGACGTGGGAAATGCGCGGCTGGAGACGCGCCCGCGCCGGGGAGTCCCGCCGCAAAACGCGAGGAGCGCGATTCCTTTTTTCGCCAACCGCGTGCCGCTGGAAACGCCCTTGTGCGCGCCGACGCGACCACGAAGCCTCCCGACTCGTCTTACCCCGCGCATGAAAAACCCGCTGATCCTCGCGTTCGCGTGCTCCGCCGCCCTCGTCACCGCCGTCGCCGCCGCCGCGGAGAACCGGCCGTGGAACGTCCTCGTCCTCATGACCGACGAACACCACCCGCGCATCATGGGCTGCGCCGGTGATCCGGTCGTGCAGACCCCGACCCTCGATCGGCTCGCCGCCACCGGCGTGCGCTTCACCGCCGCGTATTGCCAGAACCCGATCTGCACGCCCTCCCGCGTGGCACTCGTCAGCGGCCGCATGCCGTCGAACGTCGGCACCTTCGGCAACGGCAACACGCAAAAATACGAGGGCATCACCACGCTCGCCGACCTGTTCGTCTCCGCCGGGCACCGCGCCGCCTGGTTCGGCAAGACGCATTGGGGCGATCCGCGTTTTCAGAACAACCGCGAGCGCGGCGGGCTGCAGCGCGACGACTACGAGCAGCAGGAAAAGACCTACGGCCGTCTGCCGCAGGACGCGACCGTCACGCCGTGGCCGGTGGAAAAGAACTCCGATCACCTCACGGTCAACGAGGCCCTCGCGTTTCTCGACCGGCACAAGGACCAGCCGTTCTTCATCGGAGTCTCGCTCATCAAGCCGCACTTCCCGTTCACGATTCAGCAGAAGTATCACGACCTCTACCGCGGCAAGGTCGGCCTGCCCCGCGCGCCCGAGCGGCTCATCGCCGAACTGCCCGCGCTGGCGAAGGAGGAACGGGCGAAATACGACCACGCCGGCGCCACCGCGGCGCAGGTGATCAAGGCGCGTGAGATGTATTACGGCATGGTCACCTACGCCGACGAGGAGATGGGCCGCGTGGTGCGCAAGCTGGAGGAGCTCGGTCTGCGCGACCGCACCATCATCGTCTACACCGCCGATCACGGTGAGATGCTGGGCGAGCGCGGCATCTGGTATAAAAACACGTTCTTCGAGCCGTCCGCCGGCATCCCCTTCATCTGGTCGTTTCCCCCGGTCCTGCCGCGCGGCAAGGTCGTGACGGCGCCCGCGATGAACCTCGACGTGCTGCCCACGCTCGCGGACCTGTGCGGGCTGCCCGTGCCCGCGGGCGTCGAGGGCACGAGCCTGCTCCCGGTGATGCTCGGTCGCGACGACGGCCGCGACCGCATCGCGCTCTCCGAAAACTACCGCGGCAATTTCGCCGGCCGCATGATCCGCACGGCGCGGTGGAAATATTTCTTCTACACCAACGGCGAGGAATACCTCTACGACCTCGAACGCGACCCGCCGGAGGACCACAACCTCGCCGCGCTGCCGGAGCACCGGACGCTCGTCGCCGACCTGAAGCAGCGCGCCTCGGCCAACTGGGTCCAGCCGCAGCGCAGCGCGCGCGAAATCCTCGGCCTGCCCGGCGAGCCGGCCGCCAAGCAGAAGCGCAGGAACCGGCAGGACTAGAGCCCAGCGCGCCTCACCGCATCTCCGCGACGCCCAGCCAGACGGCAAACCCGAGAAACACCACGCCGAGCGCCCGATCGATCCAGTGGCTCGACCGCAGGAAACGGCGCCGCACCACGGGCTGCGTGAAGAGCACCGACACGAGGGAGAACCACGCCGCCGTCGCCAGCGCCATCCACACGCCGTAGCCGGCCTGCACCCACTTCGGGGTGTGCGGATCGACGACCATCGCAAAGAGCGAGATGAAGAAAAGCGTCGCCTTGGGATTCAGCGCGTTGGTGAGGAAGCCGGTCGCAAACGCCCCGCGGTCGCTCGGTCCCGCCGGCGCCGCTGCGGTCGCCCCGGGCGCCACGAGATCCGGCGCCGAGTCCTCCCGCGGTTTCGCCCGCAGACACTGGATGCCCACCCACGCGAGGTAGGCGGCCCCGAGAAATTTCACGGCGTTGAACCACGTCGCCGAGCCGCGGATCAGCAGGCCGAGCCCGAGCAGCGAATACGCGACGTGCAGCAGGATGCCCGCGCCGATCCCGATGCTCGCCCACACCGCGACGCGCCGGCCGTGCACGACACTCTGCTTCAGCACGAGGGCGAAATCCGGCCCCGGACTCGCGACCGCGAGCAGGTGCGCGACCGCGACCGTCGTGAATTCCACGCCGTAGTTCGTCACGGCGCGCCGCTCCGCCGGAAGGCGCGGCCGCCGGGCGCGCGCCGCGTCACAGCGCCATCTCCTTGAACTTCGGATCCGAGAGCATGGCGTCGAGCTGCTTGCCCTCGACGAAGAGCTTCACGTTGCGCTGCTCGGGAAACTGTTTCGCGGTCTTGCCGAGCACCGCGCGCGCGTCGTCCTTCCGGCCGAGCAGGGCGAGCACGTAGACCTGTTTCAGCCACGGCTCCGCATTCGTTTTCTCCTTCTTCGCGTCGTCTTCGTAGGCCTTCAAGGCGCCCTGATACGCCTGCTTCGCGAGGTCCTTCCTGCCCTGCCGGACGCGCGTGGCACCGAGCGAAACCCAGAGCGCGCCGTCGTCGGGCGTGAGCGCGACGGCCTTGGCCAGCGACTCCTCCGCCCGCGGCAGATCGCGCAGCGTGAGGGCAAACTGCGCCTCGCTCGCGTGGTGCGCCGCCTGTTTCCGATCGAGTTCCGAGATCTCCTTCCGGCCGCCGCCGCAGCCGGCGACGCCGAGCGCGAGGGCGCAGGATGCAACCAACACGGTGGGAAAACGGGCCGGATTCATGCCACGCGGATTCCAGATTCACCCGCCGCCTGCCGTCAACGCACCATCTGCCGGCGCCCGGAGCCCGGCGGATCGGATCACATGTCCGGCGGCACGGTCGAGATCGCCTCCTCGAGGGTGGTGAGGCCGTCCTTCACCTTGAGCAGGCTGTCCTGGTGCAGCGTCTTCATGCCGCCGCGCATCGCGATCTTCTTCAGCTCGGCCGCCTCCATCTCCTTGTTGATGCCGTCGACGAGCTCGTCGTTGGTCACCATGAGTTCGTGGATACCCACACGGCCCTTGTAGCCGCTGCCACCGCACTTCGGGCAGCCCTTGGCGTTGGCCTTGAAGATCGGTCCGCTCCAGCCGATGCCCTTTTCGAGAATCTCCTTCTCGCGGCCCTGCGGCTCGATCTGCTGCCGGCACTGCTTGCAGACGCGGCGCATCAGGCGCTGGGCACAAACACAGAGCAGCGACGACGACACCATGAAGGGCTCCACGCCCATTTCGGTGAGACGTGCCACCGTGGTCGGCGCGTCGTTGGTGTGCAGCGTCGAGATCAGCAGGTGACCGGTCAACGCGGCCTCGACCGCGATGCCCGCGGTCTCCTTGTCGCGGATTTCGCCGACGAGGATGATGTCGGGGTCCTGCCGGAGAAAGGCGCGCAGCGCGGTGGCAAACGTGAGCCCGATCTGCCGATGCATCTGCATCTGGTTCAGGCCGGGGAGCGTGTATTCGATCGGGTCCTCGGCGGTGCGGATGACGATGTCGGGCGTGTTGATCTCGTTGAGCGCCGAGTAGAGCGTCATCGACTTGCCCGAGCCCGTGGGACCGCAGTGCAGGATCATGCCGTAGGGCTGGCGGATGCACTCGCGATACTTGCCCAGATTTTCCTCGGAGAAGCCGAGCGCCGGCAGCGGCAGCGTGGTCTTCTGCTTGTCGAGGATACGCATCACGACGCCTTCGCCGTGGTTGAGCGGCGCGGTCGAGACGCGGAGGTCGAGGTCGAGATTCTTCTTGGTGTATTGCTTGAAGATGATGCGTCCGTCCTGCGGCAACCGGCGCTCCGAGATGTCCAGGTTGCACATGATCTTGAGGCGGGCGACGAGCGCCGGGCCGACCTTCTTCGGCAGCCGGAGCTTCTCATGGCACACGCCGTCGATGCGGTTGCGGACGATGATCTCCTTTTCCTGCGGCTCGATGTGGATGTCGGAAGTGCCGGAGAAATACGCGTCCTCGATGATGCGGTTGGCGAGCTGGATGATGGGGCCGGACTCCTCGTTGACGTCCTCCTCCTTCATCTCCCCATCGCCGGAGCCCTCGCCATACTCGGCGCCGATCTGCATCACGACGTCGTCGAAACCGGCGGCCTTGTCCTGGCCCTTCGAGAACTTGTCCTTGATGTCCTTCTCGCGGGCGAGCAGCCGGATCACCGGCTTGCCGGTCATCTCCTGGATCTTGGTCGGGAGCGTGACCTCGAACGGATTGGCAAACGCGACCAGCAGCATGTCGCCGACCTGGCCGACGGGCAGCACGAGGTTCTCCTGGCAGAACTCCTGCGGGATGCGCTCGAAGGTCTGCGGCGACACGCGGTAATGCGCGACGTTGTAGGGGGAGAGATTCAGCGCGCGCGCCTTGGCGACGAGGCACTGGAAGGCACTGATCTTGAATTCCTCCTGCAGCAGCTTGTCCAACGCATCGCCGCTCAGGTCATCGGGCCGCGACGAGAGCGTGGTGCGCTGCTCGTTGTCGAGTCGTCCCATGTCGACGAGTTTCGAGACGATCTGGAGCTGGATTTTTCCGAGAGGCATGGCTTAGCCGGAAACGGGACGGATCACTTGGCCGGCGCCGGTGCCGGCGCGGCGGGAGCGGTGGGCGCCGCCGCGGGAGCGGCTCCAGCCGGAGTCGGTTCGGCGGAGAGTTTTTCGAGGTAGTCGGCGACCGCCTCGAGCGTGGTGCCGAACCAGAGGATCGGACCGCCCAACGCCTTTTCCCAATGGTTCCGCACGGCCGGGCTGAGGTAGTAGGCCGTGGCCACGAACCAGAACTCCTCTTCGCGATCGAACGGCACCGACCACGTGGCCCAGCAGGCGGGACGATCGAGGTCCTTCTTGAGGTCGTCCGGCACTTCGTAATCGCGCAGGTCGACGAGGCCGATGCCGTCGTTCTCGACCACGTGGTGCAGCACATCGTCCTCCTTCAACACCTTCATGTCGTAGGCCAGGATGCCCAGAATGGTGCTTTGCCGCGGCTGCCCGCCGCTCACCAGCTCGATGAGCTTCTCGTTGGCGGTCTCGAGATCCTCGATCTTCACGAGGTTGTGCTCGACGAGCTGCGCTCCCAGGAGCCGGTTGGCCCGCATCAGGAGGGGACGGTGTTCTTTCGACATGCTGGGAGGCCGGAATTAGGCGACCACCGCGGCTTCAGGCGACGCTTTTTCCGTGGCCCGGAACTTCGTGACCCGCTTTAGCAACTCTTTCTTCAGCTTCTCCAGGCCATCGCCGTTGAGGCAGGAAATCTCGAGCACCTCGGCCTTGCGGTAGCGGGCCTTGAACTTCTTCAGGTGCGCCGCCGCTTCCGGCACGTCCATCTTGTTGGCCACGACGAGACGCGGCTTCTCGAGCAGCGCCTTGTCGTAGAGTTCCAGCTCCCCGAGCAGGTGCTTGTAATCCTCGCGCGGGTCGCGGGCATCCGTCGCCGCCATGTCGATGAGGAAGATGAGCAGCTTGCACCGCTCGATGTGGCGCAGGAAACGATGGCCGAGGCCGCGGTTCTCGTGGGCGCCCTCGATGAGGCCCGGCACGTCGGCGAGAAGCAGCCGCTTCGTGCCCTTCACTTCGTCGAAATACTCGATGACGCCGATCTGCGGGTGGAGCGTGGTGAACGGATACGCCGCGGTCTTGGGCCGCGCCTTCGTGATCCGGCCGGTGAGGGAGGATTTGCCGGCGTTGGGAAACCCGACGAGCCCGACGTCCGCGATGCTCTTCAGGACGAGGCGATACGTGCCGGTCTCGCCCGGGTGGCCGGGATTGGCGCGACGGGGCGCGCGGTTGGTGGACGTCTTGAAATGCGTGTTGCCCCAGCCGCCGTTGCCGCCCTTGCAGAGCACGATCTGCTGGGCGTCGGCGACGATCTCGGCGACGGGTTTCTCGGTCGCGAGATCGATCACGACGGTGCCGAGCGGCATGCGCAGGATGCAGGGTTTGCCGTCGCGGCCGTGGCAGTCGGCGCCCTGGCCGTGCTCGCCCCGCTCGCCCCGCCAGTGCGGCTGGAACTTGTAGTCGACAAGATTGTTCGTGTTCACGTCGCCCAGCAGGATGACATCGCCGCCGCGACCGCCATCGCCGCCGTTGGGACCGCCCCAGGGCTCGTATTTTTCGCGGCGGAAACTGATGCAGCCGCGGCCGCCATCACCTGCTGCCAGCTTCACCGTGCATTCATCGACAAACATGCCGCCACGATGCAGAAGCCGCGACGTTTGCCAAGGGGTCGCTCGCCGCGCGCGCGCGGACGACGACGCCGGAGAATTCAGGCGCGGCCGGAGCCCGGCTGGGCCAACGCTTCCGCGGCCGCCAACACGCGGAGCGTATTGGCGCCCCACAGCTGCCCAAGCCAGTCCTCGCTCCAACCGCGGGCCCGTAGCGCCGCGGTGATATTCGGAAAGTCGGCCACATCCACGAGGCCCGGAAACCCGCCGCCCCCACCGTCGAGATCGCAGCCGATGCCGACGTGCGCGATGCCCGCGACTTCCGCCGCGTGCTCCACATGACGGACAAAATCCGCGAGCGACACGCGGGGATTCGGATGCGCCGCGGACATCGCATGGTAGGTGCGGCTGACCTCGCGCAGCGTCTCGGGCGTGAGCGGACGCGCCACAAAAGGCAGCAGCGCCTCGGCGGTGGCTTCCGTGCGGCGGTTGCCGGGGTCGTCGGCGAGGGAAATCGGCAGGGCGTTCGTCTGGATGACTCCGCCCTTGGCGGCGAGCGCCCGGAGGAGTTCATCGCCGATGTTGCGCGCGTGGGCGCACACGGCGGTGCAACCGGAATGGGAGAGCACCACCGGCGCCTTGGAGACTTCGAGGAGATCCCAAAGCGCGTCGTCGCTCGCGTGCGACGCGTCGACGACGATGCCGAGGCGGTTGCATTCCGCGACGAGTTCGCGGCCGAAGCCGCTCAACCCGCCCCACTCCGGTCCGCGCGGGTCGGTCGAGGAATCAGCCACGTCGTTGTGAAACATGTGGGTGAGTCCCACCATCCGGACGCCGGCACGGTGAAACGCCTGCAGGTGCGCGAGGTCGCGCCCGACCGAATAGGCGTTTTCCAGGCTCAGGTAGATTGCGCGGCGGCCGGCAGCCTTCAGGGCCGGTCCGTCAGCCGCCGTGAGCGCGAGGGCGCAAGCGGCCGCATTGGCCCGCAGCACCTCGTGGGTGCGGTCGAGAAACCGCCGCGCCCGGTCATGCGCGATCGCGTGGCCTTCCGGGGTGCGTGCCCCCTGCCCCACGTAGATCGCGAACACCATCGCATCCACGCCGCCGGCGGCGAGCCGCGGCAGGTCGCACTGCGATTCGTCCACCGCGAACTCATGCCGCGCGGCAAAATCCCACTCGGCACGCGCCAGCGACGCCGTGGGCGTGTCGCTGTGCGTATCGATCGTGAAAAACCGTTCGTGCAGCGCGCGCGCCTCGGCCGACGCCGCCGGTGAGACGGGCGGCGACGACGTCATGGTTGTTTGCGCCCCTTGAACCACGGCTTGGCTCCACCGGCGAATTTTCCGCGCAGCTTCTCCTTCGCGAGCTCCGCGGCCGGCCTGACCTTGGCGGTGTCGCTCTCGCCGATCATCTGGAACTTGCCCGACTCGCCGCCGAGCAGCTTCGCCGCGGTCTCCTGCATGCCGAGCCGCTGCATCGTCGAACGCAGCGCGCCGCGCACCTCGGGTTTATACCAGAAGAAAAAACTCCGCTGCTCCTGCTTCTCGTCCGGCGTGCGCGCGACGCAAACCGGCTTCTGGTCGTAGGGATGCACGCCGGTCGCATAGATCTCGGTCGCGACCGTCATCGGCGTCGGCGTGAAGTCCTGCACCTGCTCGAGTTTGAAGCCGAGTTCCTTGGTCTTCAGGGCCACGTCGGCCATATCCTGCGGCTTCGAACCGGGATGGGAACTGATGAAATACGGGATGATCTGATACTGCCCCTTGCCCACCTTGTTCTTCGCGGCGTCGAACTTCTGTTTGAACTTCGTGAAGTAGCTGAACGACGGCTTGCGCATCACGCGCAGCACATCGTCGGACGTGTGTTCCGGCGCGACCTTGAGGCGGCCGGAGACGTGATGCGCCACGAGTTCCTCGACGTAGCTCGCGTGGCTCGCCTTCGCGGCCGGCGACGCGCCCTTTTCGTGGAGGAAAAGATCGTAGCGGATGCCGCTGGTGACAAAGGCGTGCTTCACACCCGGCGTTTCGCGGACGGCCTTGTAGACGTCGAGCAGCGCGGTGTGGTCGGTGTCGAGATTGCGGCAGACATCGGGCCAGATGCAGCTGGGGCGGACGCACTCGTCGCAGATCCACTGCTCCTTGCCCTTCATGCGATACATATTGGCCGAGGGGCCGCCGAGATCGGTGATCGTGCCGCGGAAATCCGGCATCTGCTTGATCGACTCCACCTCGCGCAGGATCGACTCCTTGCTGCGGCTCGCGACGAACTTCCCCTGGTGGGCCGAGATCGTGCAGAAGCTGCAGCCGCCGAAGCACCCGCGGTGCATGTTGATCGAGTGTTTGATCATCTCATACGCGGGGATCGGGCCGCGCTTGCGGTAGCGGGGATGCGGCAGCCGCGTGTAGGGCAGATCGAAACTCGAGTCGATCTGCTGTTCGCTCATCGTCGGGAAAGGCGGATTGATCACGAGCATCCGATCCCCCGTCGGCTGCAGGAGCCGGCGGGCCTGCACGCGGTTCGACTCGGTCTCGATCTGTTTGAAATTCGTGGCGTAGAGCGCGCGGTCCGCCACGCACTCCTCGTGCGAGTGGAGGGTGTGATCCTCCCAGTTGGCGTTCTTCGGCAGCGGCGCGCCGGGCGGCAGCAGCACCGCGGTCTGCGCGATGGTCTTGAGCGAGGAAAACGGCACGCCCTTCTTCAGCAGCCGGATCACTTCCTTCAACGGCAGCTCGCCCATGCCGTAGACGAGGAGATCGGCGCCGCTTTCGGCGAGGACGCTCGGCTTGATGGTATCGGACCAGTAATCGTAGTGCGTCACACGCCGCAGACTCGCCTCGATGCCACCGATCATCACCGGCACGTCGGGAAAGAGCTCTTTCAGGATCCGCGTGTAGACCGTGACGGCGTAGTCGGGCCGGAAACCGTGCTCGCCGCCGGGCGTGTAGGAATCCTCGGAGCGGAGCCGCTTCGCCGCGGTGTAGCGGTTGACCATCGAATCCATGCAGCCGGCCGTCACGCCGAAGAACAACCGGGGAGCCCCGAGTTTTTTGAAGTCACGCAGGTCGTCGCGCCAGTTGGGCTGCGGCACGATGGCCACGCGCAGGCCCTCGCTCTCGATCATCCGGCCAACGACGGCCGTGCCAAACGCCGGGTGATCGACGTAGGCATCGCCGGAAACGATGATGACATCGACCTGATCCCAACCGCGCGCGGCGACCTCGTCACGGGTAGTGGGCAGCCAGCGGGCGGGATCCCAGAGCGGCTCGTGCGAGTAGACTTTGGTGTGGGCGGAGTCGGACACGGAAAACGGGCGCCACAGTCGACGGCCCCAACGCGCTCCGCAAGCACCGCCGCGCGAGTTTGTTCACTTCAGCCTCAGCGGCGTGGCAGCCCGCTGCGGTCAGAACCGAAGCCGGGAGTTTTCGTGCCCGCATTTCGGGCAGCGGCAGACCTCCGTGCCGGTAGGCGCCGAGTAGAGCGCATCGCAACGGATGCAGTGAAAGCTGGTCTTCCGGCGCTCCAATTCGAACCGGCGATGGTCGCGGCGGTCGTAGTAAAACCACAGCCCAAGAAAGAGGGCCGCCACGAGGAAGCAGTAGACAATCGCCGCCGTTTGAAACTCGAACATCCGGCGGAGACGTTGAGCATCCCGGCGGGCGTCGCCAAGCGCCGAGCGCAGGCGGCGGGCGGGGCGCACGGGGCTTGTCTGGGGGACAAAAAAACGCGCCGGCCAATGCCGGCGCGTTGAAGTGGATGAACAGACTCGCGGAGCGATCAGGCTTTCGTCTCGCCCTCGGCCTTGGGGGCCTCGGCGGGAGCGGCGGCCGGAGCGGTCTCGGCTTCGGCGGCCTTCTTGGCGCCCTTGGCCTTGCCGGTCTTCTTGCGGGCCTGCTTTTTGTAACCCGGATCGTCGGCCTTCACGAACTCGATCAGCGCGAGCTCGGCAGCGTCGTTCTGGCGCTGGGCGCCGAGCTTGTAGATACGGGTGTAGCCGCCGTTGCGCTTCATGAACTCCTGGACGGTTTCGTTGAAGAGCTTGGCGACGGCGTCCTCATTGCGGACGTCAGCCTGCGCGAGCCGGCGGAGGTGCAGAGCGCGCGGGGCGAGCTTGCCGTTCACCTTCGGAACCGCGGCGGCCTTCTTGGCCTTGGTGATCACCTTCTCGATGAAGGGACGCAGGGCCTTGGCCTTGGCCAGGGTGGTCTGGATGCGGCCGTGCTCGATGAGCGAGGCGCCGAGATTGGAGAGCATCGCCTCGCGGTGCTCGCGGGTGACGCCGAGGGAGGCGTGGTGTTTGTTGTGACGCATTGTGTTGGTGTGTTCTGGTTGGAGCGTCCGATCGGCAATCCGGTCGCAGCGTTGGGCGGCAGCGGACGGCGCGGACGCTGAAAATGGGAATGAGTTGAAGCGTTATCCGTCCGGTGGAGACGACAGCGTCGCGAGCGGGAGCCCGCGACGCTGGGTCGGACCGAGGCGGAAAGGCCTCAGATCTCCTTCTTGGTATCGAGGAGGCGCTCGTCGAACTTCATGCCGAGCGACAGGCCGAGGGCTTCGAGCTTCTCCTTGATTTCGTTGAGCGACTTCTTGCCGAAGTTGCGATACTTGAGCATCTCCTGCTCGGTCTTCATGGCGAGTTCGCCGACCGTGGTGATGTTCGCGTTGTTCAGGCAGTTGGCCGCGCGGACGGAGAGTTCGATTTCGTTGACCGACATATTGAGGAGCTTGCGGAGCTTGTTCTGCTCTTCGCTGACCTCGGACTGTTGGTTTTCGAACTCGTAGGACTCCTCGCTGACGCGATCGAAGACATCGAGGTGATGCTTCAGAATCGAAGCGGCCTGCTTGAGGGCATCGTCGGGCGTGATCCGGCCATCGGTCCAGATCTCGAGGTTGAGCTTGTCGTAATCCGTGATCTGGCCGACGCGGGTGGCCTCGACCGCATACTTGACGAGCTTCACCGGCGAGAAGAGCGAATCGATCGGAATGACGCCGATCGCCTGCTCCTCCTTCTTGTTAGCCTCGCCCGGATAGTAGCCACGGCCGGTCTTGATCTCGATCTCGGCGTCGAAAGCACGCTTGGTATCGAGGGTGCAGATGACCTGATCCGGATTGATGATCTGGATGTTGGCGTCCGGCTGGATATCGGCGGCGGTGACGGCGCCCTGCTTGTTGACCTTGATCTGGAGCGTGATCGGCTCGCGCTTCTGGGAGACGATGAGGATTTTCTTCAGGTTGAGGACGATGTCGGTGACATCCTCGACGACGCCATCGATGGACTGGAACTCATGGTTCACGCCGTCGATCTTGATCGAAGAGATCGCGGCGCCCTCGATTGAGCTGAGGAGAACGCGGCGGAGGGAGTTGCCAACCGTATGGCCGTAACCGGCTTCGAAGGGCTCGGCGATGAACTTGGCGTAGGTCGGCGTGGCACCTTCCTCGACCTTGGTGAGCTTGCTGGGCAGTTCGAACTTTCCGAGACGTTTTGGCATAGACTGGGGAGTTCTGACGTTGAGCGTTTGAGAGGGGGCGGACGGGAATCGCGCTTAGAAGCGCGAGTAGAACTCAACGATGAGCTGCTCGTTGATATCCTGGGTCATCTCCTCCCGCGTGGGCAGGCGGACGACAGTGGCCTTGAACGTCTCGGGGTTCATGGTGAGCCAGCCGGGGACATTGCGGATGCGGTTTTCCTCGAGATTGCGCGTGGCGAGCTGACGGGACGCCGGCGTGTTCTTGACCTCGATCTCATCGCCGGGCTGCACATTGTAGCTGGCGATGTCGACCTTGTGGCCATTGACGCGGATGTGGCCGTGGTTGACGAACTGGCGGGCCGCGGCGCGGCTCTTGGCGAGGCCGAGGAGGTAAACCGTGCTGTCGAGACGGGTCTCGAGCAATTGGAGGAAGCGCTCGCCGGTGACGCCGCGCTCCTTCTTGGCGTTTTCGAAGACGCGACGGAACTGACGCTCAAGCAGGCCGTAGATGTAACGCAGCTTCTGCTTTTCGTTCAGACCGACGGCGTATTCGGAGACCTTGCGGCGGAGCTTGGGACCGTGCTGGCCGGGCGGATAGCCGCGGCGCTCGAGGGCCTTGCCGGATCCGAGGAGATGCTGACCGAAACGACGGCTGATGCGAGTGGTGGGGCCGGTATAACGAGCCATGGTGGTAAAGGATGTGTCGTGAGACGGGTGGCGTGTGACGGGTGGGTGCGTGACGGGCAACCGGGCGGCGAATGGCGCGCACCGGAACACCTGTCACTCGGTATTAGACGCGGCGGCGTTTACGGGGCCGGCAGCCGTTGTGCGGGATCGGCGTTACGTCGACGATCGAGGTAATCTCGAGGCCGATCGCCTGCAGGGCGCGGATCGCGGAATCGCGGCCGAGGCCGGGACCGGAGACGCGGATGACGATGTCCTTGAGGCCATGCGCCATCGCATTACGAGCGGCATCCTGGGCGACGACCTGCGCGGCGTAGGCGGTCGACTTACGGGAACCGCGGAAGTTGCACTTGCCGGCGGAAGACCAGGCGATGACAGCGCCCTTCTGGTCGGTGATCGAAACGATCGTGTTGTTGAACGAAGCGAGCACGTTGGCGACGCCGGACGTGACGTTCTTCGAGCCCTTGGCCTTGCGGACCTTGATCGCACCCAACTCCTCCTTCAGGAGGTCTTCGGCGGTGGGCTGCTTGGCGACACCATGCACCATCTCGACGGGCTTCTGCTCAGCAGCGGGGGCGGCGGCAGGCGCAGCACCGGCGGCGGGCGCAGCACCTTCGGCGGCGGGCTTGGCGGCTTTGTCGCCGGCGGCCTTCGGAGCCTTGGCTTTCTTCTCGGCAGGGGCAGCGGCGGGCGCGCCTTCAGCGGCGGGCTTGGCGGGCTTCTCTTTCTTCGGAGCGGACTTTTCTTCGGCCATGTTGGTAAAATTAACGGGTGAGTGATTGCAGGTGACGAGCGGGTGCGGGATGCGCGCGGCGGGGTGAACGACACGCGCGCCGCACTCGCCCCATCACGGGCTTATGCTTCCTTCGCCTTGGTAACGCCGACGGTCTTGCGCGGGCCCTTGCGGGTGCGGGCGTTGGTGCTGGTGCGCTGGCCGCGGACCGGGAGGCTGCGGCGATGCCGGATACCGCGATAGCAATTGATGGCCTGGAGGCGCTTCAAGTTGCCCGCGATCTCACGACGAAGGTCACCCTCAAGCACCCACTTGTGCTCGGTGATGATGTGGAGGATCTTGTTCAGCTGCTCCTCGGTCAGGTCCTGAGCCCGCATCTCGGGGTTCAGGCCTGCTTCCTTGACGAGCAGGTCGGCACGGGTGGGCCCGATGCCGTTGATATAACGGAGGGAATACGCGACTTTCTTCTTCGCGGGGATTTCTACGCCGAGGAGACGAGGCATGGTGTTGGGACTGTAGTTGAGAGTTAGGTGTTGAAAAAGTGAGAGCCCTGCGGGTGGCCGGAGGACGGAAAATTGGATGCAAGGTCCGCCTAGCTGGCGGGAACCATGGGAGACCGGGGAACCGTGAGAATTTCAGGGCCGCGATCGGTGGTGAGCACGGTGTGTTCGAAGTGAGCCGAAGCCGAACCGTCGGCCGTCACAATCGTCCATCCGTCGGAGAGCGTCTTGGTGCGATAACCGCCCGCGTTGACCATGGGCTCGATCGCGAGCGTCATGCCGGGCCTGATCCGGTCGCCGGTGCCGCGGCGGCCGAAGTTCGGGATCTCGGGCGGCTCGTGCATTGAGACGCCGACCCCGTGGCCGACCATATCGCGCACGACGCTGAAGCCATTCGCCTCAACATACTGCTGAATCGCGTGCGAAACATCTCCGATACGGTTACCTACCAGCGCCTGCTTGATTCCGATATCGAGGGCCTCGCGCGTGACGCGAAGCAGCTTCTCGTTGGCCGCGGAGATCGGGCCGACCGGAACGGTGCAGGCGTTGTCGCCCACATAGCCGTCGTGCCAGACGACGATATCGAGCGAGACGACATCTCCCTCGCGAAGCACCCGCTTGAAGGACGGAATGCCGTGAACGACTTCGTCGTTCACCGAAATGCAGGTATGGGCCGGATAACGTTTCGAACCGTGCGTGTAACCATAACACGCGCTGCGGGCTCCCAAACGACTGATCCAATCGCGGCCAGCTTCTTCCAAGTCCTGCGTCGTCACGCCTGGCTTCACGATCGGCTTGAGTTGCTCAAGGACGGTCGCGGCAATGGCGCACGCCTCCCGCATTCGGGCGATTCCCTCTTTGTTCTTGATGGGGATCGTCACGATAGCGCGAGAGAGCTCGGCTCACGCAGGAGGCCGAGCGTGCGATAGTGTTGGACGACATTTTTATCGGAATCAGCGCCAGCGATAACCGCGTTCAGCAGTTCATCACGGGCATCGAGCCATTCATCCAACACGTGTGCTTGGAGCAGCGTAGCCGGGAAGTCGGTAAGGACAAAACCCGCATCAGGTTTGCGCGCGAAGAACCATCGTCGCATGAGCGCGAGACGGCTGGCTTCTTCCGCTGCGGCCGGGGCCGCGCGGCGCGAAATCTCCGATCCCTTCAGGAGAAACGGAGAGACGTGCTCAAGATTCAAAGAACGGGCCCGGACCATCAGCGTTTTGGCAAAATCCGATGAACCGAGGAGAACCAACTTGGCTTTGGCGGCAGGGCCAAAACCCACGAAGGGGTCGGAGATGCCAGCCACAGCCGCCTGAGTAAAGAACTTATTTCAGAAAGGCCTTGTAGGCCCAAATACCGGCGCCGAGGAGCAGAAGACCGAGCATCGGGAGGGCAATCTTCATGACCGCTTCCTGACTCAAGGCCTCCCCGGAGGCACCCTGTTGAGGATTCGCGCTGCGCGCACGGATACGGCCCTTCTTGAGGAAACCGTCGTAGTGGCGTTGCAGCAGGAAGGTCTCGATCTGGCGCATGGTGTCGAGAATGACACCGACCGTGATCAACATGCCCGTGCCACCGAAGAAGTAGGCGATGCGGGTCGGCACATTGAGCTCGAACAGCAATACATCGGGCATCACCGCGATAATCGTGAGGAACACCGCGCCAGCCAACGTGAGGCGGGTCATGATGAAGTCGAGGAACTGAGCGGTTGGCTCACCCGGACGAACACCAGGAATATAGCCACCATACTTCTTCAGATCGTCGGCGATCTGGATGGGTTTGAACATCACGGATACCCAGAAATAGCTGAAGAAGAGAATCAGCAGGGTATAGAAGGTGTAGTAGGTCCAGTGACCGCGAAGCAGGTTGTTGGAGAACTCGATCAGGAACTTGAGTTCGAAGTGGGCGCCGACCCAGGAGAGGATCTGCTGAGGGAAGAGCAGAATCGCACTCGCGAAGATGACGGGCATGACACCGGAGTAATTCACCTTCAGGGGGAGGAACGAACTCTGACCGCCCATGACTTTGTTGCCCACTACCCGCTTGGCGTATTGCACCGGAATCTTCCGCTGCCCTTGGACAACGGCGATGATGCCCATGGTAACCAGAACGAACAGCGCGACCATGATCACCGCCTGCGGAAGACCCAGACTGGTGCCGGTGCCGACGGGACGGAAAAAGAGGCTCCACGTCTGCTGGGCCGCGCCCGGAATATCCGCTAGGATACCGACCGTGATCAGAAGCGACACGCCATTGCCGATGCCGCGCTGGGTAATTTGTTCACCGAGCCACATCAGCAACATCGTGCCGGCGGTCATGAAGATCACGGACGTGATCAGAAAGGTCCACTTCTCGGTCATCACGATGGGACCGTAGGTGGCCACATCATAGCCGGGGAACAGCTGACCGGGATTCTGGAGAGCGAGAAGAAGAAGCGTGCCTTGGATAACGCAGATCAGCACCGTCGCGTAGCGGGTATATTGGGTCAGCTTCTGGCGACCAACGTCACCCTCCTGCTGCAGTCGGCTTAGCGCCGGAACTACGGCGGTCATCAACTGGAAGATAATGGACGCGCTGATATAAGGCATGATGCCCAGCGCAGCGATTGCACCCTTGGTGAGGGCACCGCCCGTGAACATGTTGTAGAGGCCGATAAGGTTACCCGCACCGGTGGCCGCCTGTTCCGCGAAGAAGCGTTGCAGCGGATACGGGTCGATGCCGGGAAGCGGGATGATCGACGCGACGCGGGAGACGAACAGCAGCGACAGCGTGTAGAAGATGCGGGAGCGGAGCTCCGGAATCTTCAGGGAGTTCGTGAAGGCGGAAAACACAGGAGAGTGAGAGGTAGGGTTGCCGATGATCGGATGCCAATTGCGGAAACGCCCGCGTGCGGGGGACAACTGCGAGCGCTGCTGTCCGGGGGAGACGGAGAAAGCTCCCCTCCCCGACCGGCGTTGCGAATCAGGCTACGATGGCCTGACCGCCCGCCTTCTCGATCTTGGCCTTGGCGGACTCCGAGAACTTGGCGGCAGTGACCTTGAGGGCACGGCTGATTTCGCCGTCACCCAGGATCTTCAGCGGGTTCCCATTGGCGCGGACAAGGCCGTGCTGGGCAAGCGCGTCGGCGTTCACCTCGGTTACCTGCGCGTCAAGGCCAGCCAAGTCGCCGACATTCACGACCGCGTAGGCGACGCGATGGTTATGATTGTTGAAGCCGCGATGCGGCAGCTTGCGGTAGAGGGGCATTTGGCCGCCTTCGAAGCCGGGACGGATGCTGCCGCCCGAGCGAGCCGTCTGGCCTTTGCCGCCCTTGCCGCTAGTCTTGCCGTGGCCGCCGCCTTCGCCGCAGCCAACGCGTTTCTTCCGGTGCACCGCACCCGGAACGTTTTTCAGTTCGTGGAGTTTCATTGCGTTTTCCTAAGGACGCCCCACCCGGCAGATTTTCCGGATCGGACTCGGATTATAGAGATATATGGTCGGGGGCACGCCCACCTGACTCAATCTGCCGCGGAGTGCGATCACTCCGCGGCGGGGATCACAGCAGGTAGTGCGATCTGTTTCCGATGAAGTCAGCTTGCTTTCCGCGTCGCAGAAATGTCTTCGGCGAGGCGGAGCTTACGGAGACCTTCGAGCGTCGCGTGCACGACGGCGATGTGGTTCGAAGAGCCCATCGACTTCGTGAGAATGTTTTTCACGCCGGCTGCCTCGAGCACAGCACGCACTCCGCCACCAGCGATGAGTCCAGTGCCTGGAGAAGCGGGTTTCAGCATGACGCGGCCACCGTCGTATTCGCCCATCACGTCGTGAGGGATCGTGTCGCCCTTCAGCTTCACATTCACGAGGTGCTTGTGCGCGTTCGCGGTGCCCTTCTTGATGGCATCGGGAACTTCGTTAGCCTTGCCGTAGCCGATGCCGACCTTGCCCTTGCCGTCGCCGACCACAGCGAGTGCGGCGAACGAGAAGCGTCGACCACCTTTGACGACCTTGGCGCAGCGGTTGATGAAGACGACCTTTTCGATCATCGACGGACCGTCGCCTTCCGGCTTCTGGTCGCGATTATCGCGGCGGGGACCACGACCGCCGCCCGGACCGTCCCGACGGGGCCCGCGATTTCCACCGGGGCGGAATTCACGTTGCGGACGATCGGGAGCGGGAGCGGCTTCGGGAGCGGGAGCGGCGGACTCAGGAGCAGAATTTTCGGTGCTCATACGGGTGCTTAGAATTTGAGGCCACCTTCGCGCGCGGCGTCGGCGAATTGTTTCACCTTGCCGTGATAGGGAGCGCCGGAGCGATCAAACACGACAGACTCGATGCCGGCAGCCTTGGCCTTGGCGGCAAAAGCGACGCCGAGCGCTTTGGCGCTCTGGATATTGGCCTTGAGCTTCTGCTTGCGCAGCTCGGCATCGAGGCTGGACAGGAAGATCAAGGTAGTGCCGGCGTCGTCGTTGATCGCCTGCGCGTAAATGTGCTTGGCGGTGAACCGCACGGAGAGACGCGGGCGGGCGGCGGTGCCGACGACCTTTTTGCGAATGCGCCAACGGCGATTCTGCAGGAGGCGGGCTTTGGTGACAGTGTTCATGAGTGTGCTCCTTAGGCGACGGTCTTGCCTTCCTTGCGGCGAACACGCTCGCCGACGATGCGCACGCCCTTGCCCTTGTAGGGTTCCGGCGGGTAGTAGCCACGGATCTCGGCGGTAATGGCGCCGACGAGCTGCTTGTCGGCGCCCTCGACCTTCAGCTTGGTCTGGTCGGTGACGGTAACTTTGATGCCCTCCGGGATATCCATCAGGATCGGGTGCGAATAACCCAACGCGAGGTCGAGCTGCTTGCCCTTCAGATTGGCTTTGAAACCGACGCCTTGGATCTCGAGGTCCTTCGAATATCCGTCGGTGACACCCTTGACCATGCCCGCAACAATCGAACGTGCGGTGCCATACATCGCCTTGGCGAAGCGGGTGTCGTCGGTCGGAGCAAAGGTGACTTTCTTGTCGGCGACGGTGACTTTGACCACCGGAGCGAAGGTCTTCTCGACCTTGCCTTTGGGGCCTTCGACGAGGACCTTGCCACCGCTCACGGTGACTTTGACCTTGTCGGGAATCGAAACGGGTTGTTTGCCGATACGGCTCATTTGGAAAAGTGGCTAAAGGGTTTTCGCGCGGGCGCGATCACCAGACGTTGCAGATCAGTTCACCACCCGCCTTGTTGCGGCGGCAGTCGGCATCCTTCATTAGGCCCTTGGAAGTCGACACGATGCCGATACCAAGGCCGTTCAACACGCGCGGAATTTCGGTGTAGCGGTAATAAAGGCGGCGACCGGGTGTGGAGACGCGCGTGAGGCCGGTGATGGCGGGCGCCCCATCAACGTATTTCATTTTGACGACGAGGGTCTTGTGACCCTGCGCGTCTGCACCGCTGGAAAAGTCGGAAACGTAGCCCTCGGTTTTGAGGATAGCAGCCACACTCTCCTTGAGCTTCGAGTGCGGAATAACGCAGTCGTCCAAACGAGCTTTGCTCGCGTTGCGGAGACGCGTGAGGAAATCACTGATCGGGTCGGTCATGGGTGGATGTTTTTAAAGCAGGCCGCGCGGGTCATATCCGACCCCCGTGGGCCAAATGAATTACCAGGAAGATTTGACGACGCCGGGAATTTTGCCGGCGAGCGCCAGTTCCCGGAACTGGATACGGGAAACGCCGAACTTGCGGTTATAGGCGCGCGGGCGACCGCTGAGGGAGCAGCGATTGCGGACGCGGACCGGAGACGAATTCTTGGGGAGCTTCTGGAGCTTCTTCTGGGCAGCAAAAAACTCCTCATCGCCGGTGTTGGGATTGACAAGGAGAGCCTTCAGCTCGGCCCGCTTGGCGGCGAACTTGGCGACGAGGCGCTTGCGCTTTTCGTTGCGCTCGATGGCGGATGTCTTGGGCATGACGAAATGATATTGGGTTAAGCGGCCTTCGGGGCGGAGCTCGACTCGGTGCGGCGGAACGGCATGCCCAGAAGCTTCAGCAGCTCGCGACCTTCTTCATCGGTCTGGGCGGTTGTCACGAAGGTAAGATCGAGACCCATGTGTTTTTTCACATTCTCGACGGTGATCTCGGGGAAGATAGTGTGATCGGTGATGCCGAGATTGTAATTTCCCTGCCCATCCAACTTCGGCGGCACGCCACGGAAGTCACGGATCGTGGGGAGGGCGACTGCGAGCAGACGATAGAGAAACTCCCACATCGCATTACCGCGCAGCGTCACGTGACATCCGACGACCTGTCCCTGCTTCAGCTTGAAATTGGCGATCGCCTTCTTGGAGCGGGCCAGAACGGGTTTCTGACCGGCGATAGCCGCGATGTCGCGTTGGATATCGGCGATCTGGTTCTTGTCCGCATCGGCATCGATGCCGGTATTGATGCTGATTTTAAGCAGCTTCGGCACCTGGTGCTTGTTCTTGTAGCCGCGGCTCTTCACCAGCTCGGCAGCGATCTGCTCGGTGTAGAGTTTTTTCAGAGTTGGAACGTAGCTCATTTGAGTTGCCCGCGATTACCGACCGCGAGGCGAGATAGGTTGAGAGTTGAGAGGAAAAGAGGCGAATAACGCAGGCGCGCCGGCCGTTTGGCAAGCGCGCATTCGTCGTCAGCGAAGATCAGGCGGTAGCCGGAGCTTTTTTGCGGCGCGTGCTCGCGTCGTAGACCGACTGGAGCATGAGATTGCTGAGGTGGATGGAACCCTCGCGCTCGGTGATGGCACCCTGCGGGTTCTTCTCGGACTTCTTTTCGTGGCGCTTGATCATCGCGAGGCCTTCGACACGCGCCCGCTTCGAGCCAGCGAGAATCTCAAGGATCTTGCCGGACTTGCCTTTCTGGGAGCCGGCGAGGACGACGACTTGGTCGCCGCGTTTGACGTGGAATTTCTGCATGTTAGAGAACCTCCGGCGCGAGCGAGATGATCTTCATGAAGTTCTTCGCACGCAGCTCGCGTGCGACGGGCCCAAAGATACGGGTGCCGCGGGGATTGTTCGTCGCGTCGATGATGACGATGGCATTGCTGTCGAAGCGCAGGTAGCTGCCGTCGGCGCGGCGGACCGGAGCCTTGGTGCGGACGACAACCGCTTTGGCGACTTCGCCCTTCTTCACGGTCGCGTCGGTGGTGCTTTCCTTGATGTGCACAGTGACGACGTCGCCCACGTGGGCGTAGGCGGTCTGCTGGCCCATGCGTTGGATGAGGGCGGCTTTACGGGCGCCGGTATTGTCGGCGACCTCGAGGATGGAGCGGAGTTGGATCATGGCGTGACTCCTACGATGGTTTCAGGGTTGGAGGAATCAGGCCTGAGGCTCAGCCGCGGGCGCGGCGGTCTCATTGCCCTTGGAAGTCTTGGTCGGAACGGCGGCAGCAACATCGGTCTCGCTGATCGCAGCGCCCTCGGCGACGACGGCTTTCTGAAGAACGGAAATCACGCGCCAGCGCTTGAGGCGGCTGATCGGACGGGTTTCCATCACCTCGACTTTGTCGCCGACCTTCGTCTCGTTCTTTTCGTCGTGGACGTGGAGAACGGTCTGGCGGTTGACGACCTTGTGATAGAGGGGATGAGGGGTCTTGTAGGCGACGGTGACCTTGATCGACTTGTCGCCCGAGCGGCTGGAAACAAAGCCGATCTGCGTTTTGCGCGTGGTGCGCTGGCCGGGAGTGGCGGTGGACATTTTATTTTCGAATTTCGGGTTGCGGTAGGCGGATCGTTTTTGCGGGGGAGCGTGGCGTCGTGGCCGCGTTCCGAATCCGCCGACCCGCAACGGGTTCAGGCGGCTTTCTCGTTCTTGGCTTTCGCCCGCTTGTCGGTCGCGATGGTTTCGAGGCGGGCGATGTCCTTGCGGAGCGTGCGGAGTTCGTGGGTCTTCTCGACCTGCCCAGTCTGCTTGCGCAGGCGGAGCTGGAGAAGCTGTTCGCGGGTCTCGCGCAGTTTGATCTGGATCTCGTCGAGCGAGAGCTCGCGGATTTCTTTCGCGGTCATGGTCGTATCGTTTTAAAGGTTACGGGCTCAGGCGACGGCGCCTTCGCGCTGAATGAAGCGGCAGTGGAAGGGCAGCTTGGCATCCGCAAGGCGGAAGGCCTCCTTCGCAACGGTCGCGGGAACGCCGGCGAGTTCGAACAAGATTGCGCCGGGCTTTACGACTGCGACGTAGAACTCCACCGGCCCTTTGCCTTGGCCCATTCGGACCTCGGCCGGCTTCTTGGTGACGGGTTTATGCGGGAAGACCCGGATCCAGAGTTTGCCCTTGCGCTTGAGATGGCGCGAGATGGTGACGCGGGCTGCTTCGATCTGCTGGCCGGTCATCGGGCCGCGGGTGAGCGACTGAAGGCCGAAGTCACCGAAAGCGAGAGTATTGCCGCGCTTGGCATTGCCGGCGCGGGATCCCTTCATCGACTTGCGGTATTTGGTGCGGGCGGGAGCTAAAGCCATGGGAGTTGTCTCCTAGGTAAGGTGAGAATCCAGGGACTGGATCAGTTGTTGTCGGACTCTTTTTTGCAGATCCAGCACTTGACGCCGATCTTGCCATAAACGGTCAGCGCCTCGGCGAAACCGTAGTCGATATTTTCGCGGAGCGTGTGCAGCGGCACACGGCCCTTGCGCTGCCATTCGCGGCGGGCAATGTCTGCGCCGCCGAGTCGCCCGGAGCATTGAATACGGATGCCTTCGGCGCCAAGCGCCATGGCCATTTCAACCGCTTTCTTCATCGCGCGACGGAAGGCGATACGACGCTCGAGCTGGAGCGCTACATTCTCCGCCACCAGAGCCGCTTCAATTTCCGGCTTCTTGACCTCCTGGATGTCGAGGAGGATTTCCTTGCCGGTCAGCTTGGCCAGCTCCTCCTTGATCTTCTCGATCTCCTGGCCCTTGCGGCCGATGACGATACCAGGGCGAGCCGTGTAGATCTTGACGCGCACGCGGTTGGACGCGCGCTCGATAAAGATACGCGGCACAGAAGCCTGCTTGAGCTTCTCCATCAGCTTCGAGCGGATGATCTGGTCCTCAGCGAGAAGCTTACCGAAATCTTTCTTGCCGGCATACCAGCGGGACTGCCAGTTGCGGCGAACAGCGAGACGGAAACCGACGGGATTGGTTTTTTGGCCCATGGAAGTGCGGGATTATTCGTTGGTGTTGCCGTCCGAGAGAACGATGCGGATGTGGGACATCTTCTTGCGACGGGGCATCGCGGAGCCGCGCGCACCAGCCTTGAAGCGCTTCAACACCGGTCCGTTTTCGATCACGGCGCTCTTCACCGTGAGGGTATCGGCCGACAGGTTGTTATTGTTCTCCGCGTTCGCGATTGCGCTCTTGAGCGTCTTGGCGATCAGCCGGGCCGACTTGCGCGGCACGAGCTGAAGATAATCGACGGCATCCGCAGCCTTGCGGCCTTGGATCGTGCGGGCGACCTCGCGGATCTTTTTCGGAGACATCCGCGCGTAGCGAGTGAGGGCTTGAACTTCCATGGTATTGACGAGGATTCCGTTCGGATGGCCGAGGCGGCGATAGTAGCGGAGGGGAGTCGCGCCCTATCCTTTCGTTGTTAGTGATGAACTATGATTTGAGAATTTTGACGGCGACGGAATCGCCAACGGCGACCGATTGCTTGGGAGCGAGGCTGACAATGAGCGCCGCGCTGCAGGTGGGCCGGAGCTCGACGAGCAAAAGCTCACCAACCTCGACGCCCCCGCGGGCGACCCGAAAGACCATGCCGCGACGGAGTCCGGCATCGAAGCCGGCCCCGAGCACGACCAGATCCGCCACACGGCTTTCCTGCACGGCCACAACCCGCGCAGCCACACCGGACGGCATAGCCGTCGCCGCAGCGGAGGCGGTAACAGCTGCCGAAACGGCGAGGATGCTGAGGAAATGGCGAAGCATGTCCGGGAAACGCGGGCTCAGATTTCCTTACGGGTCATACCACCGTGCGCCTTGAAAACGCGGGTGGGCGCAAACTCGCCGAGCTTGTGACCGACCATGTTTTCCGTGACGTAAACGGCGATGAAAGCCTTGCCGTTGTGCACACTGAACGTGTGCCCAACGAAGTCAGGGGTGATGGTCGAGCGGCGGGACCAAGTCTGGATCGGCTTCTTCGCGCCGCTCTTGGCGGCCTTCTCGATTTTCTCGAGCAGGTGGTAGTCGACGAAGAAACCTTTTTTGATGGAACGTGCCATGGTGCGTGAGCGCTGGGATTACTTCTGAC
>JACCDO010147430.1_pt1 | contig 24246 bp, 20 predicted proteins | sample 7446101 | NCBI WGS metagenome assembly JACCDO01 (sample SAMN15323440, study PRJNA562643) | freshwater metagenome | isolation source: river surface water | place: USA:Blue River Watershed | collected 2017-08-16
AAATATAATTTTAATTCAGTTGTTGCATTAACTTATTAAAATATAATTTTAATTCAGTTGTTGCATTAACTTATTAAAATATAATTTTAATTCAGTTGTTGCATTAACTTATTAAAATATAATTTTAATTCAGTTGTTTCACTAACTTATTACACCTTTTCTCATTTAAAACACCCATTATAATTTTACTAAACAACTTAAAATTATTTGAACACTAATATATATATTAAATATGGGAATTTACAGTAATGGTTGTATATTTGGAATAAGAATATATAATTTTAATAATGATGATATTAGTAATATATTATTTGAAGAAAAATATGATGAAATAATGAGTTACATTCAAATGAAGGAAGCATATTTATTCTACACTAACTTAAATGATAAAAATGAATTGCGTTTTCAATATTATACTGAATGTAGTAGCACATTAAGTTATGGTATGGATAACTTTATGATATGGCAACCATTGCCTTTAGATACATTTTTAAAAAAATTCGGCGTTTGAAATGCGAAAAGATGTAAAAGATTAATGATGGTATCCTTACATCCAAAACGAATTTCAGCATGGTTAGATGATGTATTTGAAGATTTTTAGTATAAAATCTCATTTAAAATAGGCATTTTGAATGAGAAAAGGTGTAAAATATAATTTTAATTCAGTTGTTGCACTAACTTATTAAAATTGTATTTTAGATTTCTGCGTAAGCATCTTATTTTTCTTTTAGAATAATCTAATATGGGTAATAATTTTGTTTGTGAAAATTATTATTGTGAATCCATTTCATTAAAACCAGAATGGTTTTCGGAAAATTCATGGAATATAACATATGATTATTGGAATAATAAAAATGATAATTTTAAACCATATCATATTGAGAAGGGAATTATAAAAATATCTAGTTCTCCCGCATTTAGATTAGTTATGTCTAAAAAACTTCATATTGATTTAAATTATTTAGAATCTATTAAAATACCAATAAGGGTTAAATGTAATTTAAATAATGATTTATATATATTAATTATTATATCAAACCAAATATACAATCTTGATAGAATAAATACTATTCATGAAATAAAATCAAATAGTGATGAATTATTTTATTACCAAATGAAGTTAAATAATAAAAAAATAACATTAAATAGGTCATATGATAATAAATTTATATCAAAAAAAATAAAAGCGGATTTACCTTATATATATAATATTGAGTTAAATAGTAATAATAATTTTTTTAAAATAAACGAGATGTTAGTAAATAATAATAAGAAAAAAATGATAAATCATGATAGTATAAAATTCTTTTATAATGAAAATATGTACTTAACAATATATATTTATTCAAGAGATGATGCTATTAATAATAATGAATATATCGAATTAAATTTTGATTAAAAAATAAATATATTTTCTTTATGTAAGATAGTTATGATAAGATTATTATTCATTTTATCAAATATATTTGACACTGTAAATGGTGTATCTACTAAATATATAAAATTTATAGAGTATTTATCAAATATTTCATATTTAGGCAGTAAAATTGAAATTATTTTATTTATACCGATGAAATCATCAAAAAATTATCCTTTTAAAGATGTAGAAAATATTGAACTCATAAAAATTTCAGGTATTCAAATTCCTTATTATACTGAAATAAAAATACCAATTCTTTCATCTTCTAAAATATTATCACATATTAAAACTGGACATGAAATAATTGTATTCAATGGTGAATTCTTTTGGTTATATGAAAAGCTTAAAAAGATACAAAAGAAGAATAAGGATATTAAAATATTCCCTAATATGCACACCGATTATGCATTTTATATGGAAAATATTTATAAATATACAAATATTATTGGAATAACACCATTTGTAAATCACTTGGACCATTATCTGGAAAAAAAATATTTTGAAGGTATTATTGTGACAGGGGATAATCTAAAAGATAAATTTTTAAAAATTACGAATAATGTATTCAATGCGAATGAAATTAATTTGTCTATTTTCAAAGAGTATAAAATAGATGATTATGATTTATCACTCGATAATCTTCAGATAATTTATTGTGGTCGCATATCAAAAGAGAAAAATATTGACGAGGTGTTAGAATGTATTGTAATGTTAGAAGACTATAATTATAATTATACTTTAAATATTATAGGAGATGGTCCATATTTGAGCTCTCTACAACATAAAATTATTCAAGATTATGATGAAATTCAGAATAAAATCATTTTTCACGGCTCTCTTGGCCAGGAGGATATATATAGACTATATAGTTCTTTAAAAAATCGCATATTTATCTTCACAAGTGAATCCGAAACATTCGGTAAAACACCCATGGAGGCTGGTGCCTGCGGTGTGCCAATATTTATAAAAAAGTCGGATGCATCAAATCGATTATACATCGATAATGAAAATGCGCATCTTTTTACGTCTAAAAATGATTTTTTTGAAAAATTTAAAATATTTTTAAATTCATCTACTATGGAAAAAAAGGTGTTTATTGAAAATAGTGTTGCAAATGTTAAAAAATATGACCAAACTAAAATTTTTGAAACGTGGCTTAATTTTTTAATAAAAAATAATTCTAAAATAAAAACATTTCTGAATTTTTTCGATATATTCGCATTTCACTCTGTTTCTAAATTTATTAACTGTTCCGGAATTCTTATAGGTGATTGAACATTATTTTTCCAATTTACTTAGCCTCTTCTTTAATTCATGAAGCTCCTTTCGTTGCTTTTCAATCATTGCACTCTGTTTTTGCATAATATCGGCGGTCTCTTCAACTGTTTCATTTAAATCTCGTTGTAGCTGTTCCTCCTTTTTCACTTTTTTGAAAAATCGGGTTTTATGCAATACATCACCCTTATCATTCTTAGTATATCTCTGTACACTGAATGATTTACCCTCTTTCCCCTGTAATATAATATAATCTCGGGCAACTTTTGTTATGAGTCCACCAAATCGGAACAATTCTCTTTTATTCGCTCTATCCCATGATAAATAACGTAAATGGGACCCTAATGTAATAAAATTAAGTTCATCCTCATCTATCTCTTCATATCCTTCTAACTTTGCTTCAATATCCTTTTTATTTTGCATTAAGTCCGTTATTGTTTTTGCCGGACGTATAAAATCATTTGCACTTAATTTTTGAATAGGAGGTTTATACATTTTCTCTAATATATTACTATATATTCATATTTTTTTAAATAAGTTCAAATTTTTTGTTTATAAAAATTATTAAAAAACTAGAGTTTATATACTTGAACTGTTAAATTACCGTTAATAGTAATGTTTTTTGGTGGTTTTTCTGGTGGCTTTTCTCCACCATTAATTGATGATTTATTATCAGTTAGTGGATTCGTTCCTTTAAAATCAGAATTGTAATCTTGACTAAGATTATTGAATAATTCACTCAATGAAATATATGAAGAACGTTGGTCTTCTTTTTCATAAAACCAATTATGCACGCGATCTAATGAACATTTCTTTAGAATAAGAATTTTGTCTATTTCATTGTTTTCTAAAAAGAGAAGAACATCTGCAGATGACCAACTATACTTTCTAATTGTACATCCACTTATGCTTAGCTTGCGATGTTTTTTCTTAAGGTCTTCATTTTTCATTTCATGCATTTTTTTAATAATTTCATTTACATTATTCGTTATATCAAGAATATAGCTTACTATATATATATTTATAGAAGTCTCTTTTCCTGGAAAGAATGAAGCATTACTGCGAATTCCTAAACATTTATTAACCCCATCAAAATATTTTTCAATAACATCTTGACAATATTTATATGTTCTATCAGGATTAACTCCATCAGCTATACGTAAAGTAAGCTTTTCATCGCTCAATTTTTCCAAAACTTTTTGTAAAAAAGTATGTCCAAATGAATCGGTATTGTATTTTTTTAATAATTCTTCTACGCGGTTTTTGAGAGATTCTTTCGAGTCTTCCATTTTTATTATCGGATATTGTTTTTAGATATTTATTCATTATATGATTTTTTTAATTTGAGAATTTACGTGTCAATTTTTTTGTAAAAAAAATTCTAATTCTGATAAGAATTTCAATTTTTATTTTTTGTAAAAAAAATAAAAATTATTTCCGTCTAGGAATCAATTTTTTTGTAAAAAAATCTTTCCGTTATAAGAATTGTCTTTTTAAAAATTAAAACCAACCGTCACATTTCTTTTACCCCCTGCTTCTGGCATAAGAGAGACAGCACCTGTTTTTCCAAAATATGAACCGGTGGTAGATACAATATTTGACGAAGCTAATACACCAATTGGATAAAATTCACTAGGTTTGTCATTTATAAAGGTGTATTGCCAGCTGATTGTTCCTCTTCTACCTATGGTATATGTTGAGCTTATTCTGATAACATATTCATTCTCGGCAACCTGTTGTATATAATCATCACTCACTTTATATCCAATTTGGACACCAAAAATATCATAAATAGGTGCTTTAATAAAAACATGTGCAATATAATTCGTAGAAGAGTCGTCTACAACGGTTCTTTTGCTAACAAATTGTGGATCATTTTTGTCAAAATAAAATGATAAGTATTCGGCCATTATTATAATATAAACGCAGAAAAAATTATAAAAAATATTTTGAATAATTGCAATTAACCAAATAGACGTCTCATGTCTGAATAAGACATTTGTTCTCCATTTTCCTCTCTAAATCTATTAATTTCAGATTTCATTGTATCAATTAGAATTTCTTCAATAGGATCTATTTCTCTTATATCATTATTCTGTTCCACAACCTCTGGTGCAAACTTATGGCAAGCGTCAGTTACAAGTTTTTTCATCGAGGTTTTGTTGTGATTTCTTCGAACAGAAGAATCATTTTTTCCGACACATTTTATGATAAACTCATGAGAGAATAAACATGTATTCCCTCTTTTACAATATCCTCCTAAAAAATGGAATCGACAAATATTTTTATCATGAATGAATTTACATTCATTACCGTTTCTGCAATTGCCTTTTACAAAAAAATTACAAATATTACTCATTTCTATCTTTGGTTTTTCCAATTTGTTTTTATTTATTTTATATGTAAATGTTTCATTCAAAAAAAAGGTGTCATTTTTATTATAAATAAATATTATAAAAATTGATTCTTTATTTTTCGAATATTTTTATTGTCTAAACTTAATTATAAGTACTATTTGAAAAATGGGGCGATATTATTACGGTGATATTACTGGTAAATTCTGGTTTGGAATTCAAGATAGTTGTGATGCAACGAATTTTGGAGTAGAACCGAAAGATGAATTATGCTACTCATGTTGCGGTTGTTTAGCGAATGATGATGAATTATATTGTAGTATATGTTATGAATCATATGATGACCATAAAAAAGAATATTTAGAAAATAATGAGATAGAAGATGAAAATAATTTTAGCCTTATAGAGGATAATAATTTCATTTACTATAATTTTACATTAGATAACATACATGATATTCAAAATGTTCTCAATAAAATTGAGGAGGAGATAGATGTATCAAAGGTTGAATATACGATTGAAGATAAACACGGAGAAGCCGTCTCTTATGACATAAGTGGTGAGCTACCAGAGAATAGTGAATTATTAGCAAGATGGTGCTTAGGAAAACAGATTTTATACTATCTAAATAAATATGATGAATGCAATTTTAGCTGTGAATGTTAACATCCAATATCATATTTACCAACATAGTAGGCATCAAGTGATGCATCATACGGTTTATCTTTGTCTTCAATATTTTCATAAAAACTCATATATTCGTCATTTGGAACAAGAATGGAGTATTTTGTCTCGTTGTCAGCGGGTTTTACAAATTCTAATTTTAAAACAATTTTATCATTATCCAGTAATTCGATACAATCTTTTTTATTTATAATAGTTGATATATCCTTTTCATACTTCTCATTATATAAAATCATAGCAGAATAAAGTTCGTACTGTTTTATATATAATTTCCATCCTTTGTACTTTTCAAGGATAGATTCATTGTGAAATTCGTTCTCTTGGCAATATGAGCATCCAAGGTTTTTTAATACATTTGTTAGCAATTCTGACATATAATACATATTAGATATTTAACTTTATATATCTTTATAAAAATTGATTCCTAGGGCGGAAAGATTTTTTTATCAAAAAAATTTATTCCTAAAACGGAAAGATTTTTTTATCAAAAAAATTGACACGTAAATTCTCAAATAAAAAAAATGTATAAATATTTATTATTAAAGAAAAGTTCTTTACAAAAACATAAAAACAAAGCAACACAAAAAAAAACAAAAATGTCCAAAGCAGATGATCATCCTTTGGATTGTAAATTCGTTTCTGGAGGTTCTGTATTAAAACGTGAATCATCAATAATTTCTGGAGGTGCTCCAAAGACAAGCTCTGATAATAATGTATCTCCTCTATCAGAAATAGTTGATAAAACTCTTCCTTCTGACCCAGAATATATAAGACTAATGGAAGCTTTAAAAAAAGCCGATTCTTTTTGTAAAGAAAACGATTTAAAATTAACTGATTTAAATAATCAATCTGCTCAAGATAAATTTATTGATAATTTTTTTAAAATATGTCTTAATTTAGGGAATAATTTTTTTAAAGATATTGTAGATGTTATGATAGATGTATTACATAAATATTATATGGGAATCAATAACTTTATTGGAAGAAAAAGTTGTTCTGGACACGATGAATCAATAATGATTACTTGTGTAAAATATCTTTTTGGTATTGTTGAAAAGAATAAGCTTCAGGCTGCAGTAGCACTTTATACTGATGAACAACTTGCTCGTACTCAATGCAGAGTTAGATTATGGCACCCTTTCTCAAAAGGGTGGAAAGAAAAATTTATGTCTGCAAAAGAATTTTTATTCGTTTTGGGTATTGACATATCAGTAAAAAACCCTGTTAAACTTTAATGATTTACATCATTTACTTTATAATTTTTTTTTACCAAATATTTTTAAAAATATTTTATTTTTTTATAAAAATAAATAAAATTGATTTTTTTTTCAACTTAAAAATTAAGATTATAATATATTATAATTTATAAATGACGCATCTCTTACGTGAATTAAGAAATACAGAAGATTTAGAAGATGTTAAACAGATTCAATTTAGTCTGTTTAGCCATCAAGATATTAAAAGAGGCTCTGTTGCCGATATTTTAACCCCTGATACCTATGATGGAAATATTCCAAAAAACAATGGATTATTTGACCATAATATGGGTTCCATAGATGCTGCAATTATTTGTCCAATTGATGAAAAAAAAGAGGAATTATGCCCAGGATATTTTGGGAAAGTCGATTTGGCTTTACCCGTTTTTAACAATCATTTTATACCTTATATTGAAAAAGTTTGCAAATGTGTCTGTTTTCGTTGTTCTAATTTATTATTAGATAAAACGGACCCCAAAGTTTTAAGAGAATTGGAAGGAAAAAAGGGATATTCCCGTTTTACAGCTGTTCTCGCTATTGCAAGTAAAAATAAAAAATGCACCTTTAACAATGGTTGTTTTGTTTTACAACCAACAAAATATACCCGTCTAAATGCAACAAACATCAAAGAGAAGAATAATATTGTGAATATTATTGCCGAGTTTTCCCAAAATGCATTTAAAGACAAGGATAATAAAGCACTGAATCAACAAACATTTACTCCGCTCATCTGTTATCAAATTTTTAAGAAAATTAAAGATGAAGATGTCGATTTTATGGGGTTCTCTAGCAAATATAGTCGCCCAGAATGGATGATTATTACCAGTTTAGCAGTTCCACCACCATCTATGCGTCCATCGATTCGCCAACCTGATAATCAACGTTGTGAGGATGATTTGACATATGCTCTGTCTAGTATTGTCAAAACAAACAAGGGATTAAAGCAGGTTTTGGAGAATAATTCAACAAAGAAGAAGATTGATGAATATCAGGGGTGGTTGCAATATTTAGTATCTACTTATATGGATAATGAAATCCCAGGTGTTCCACCTCATGCATTAAGGTCCTCTTTCCGCCCTTTAAAAGCAATTACGCAAAGGCTAAAGGGCAAAGAGGGTCGTATTAGAGGAAATATTATGGGTAAGAGAGTCGATTATTCAGCGAGAACTGTTATATCAGTCGACCCGAATATCGATATTGATGAATTCGGTGTTCCAATGAAGATTGCTATGAATCTCACTATTCCCGAAATTGTTACCAAATACAATATTGGAAAGCTTCGTAAAATGATTCGCAATGGTCCAAAAGTGTATCCTGGTGCAAAGACGGTCACAAAGGCCAAGGATGGTGATGCATCCCAACGCAATTTCTCATTGAAGCACGTTGATGTTCAGCAAATTGCGGATAACTTGGAGGTGGGTGATGTCGTACATCGTCATTTATTGGACGGTGATGTATGTCTTTTCAATAGACAACCTACGCTTCACAGAATGAGTATGATGAGTCATCGAATTCGCATTTTGCCTTTTAGTACATTTCGCCTAAATATCAATGCCACAGAGCCGTACAATGCTGACTTTGATGGGGACGAAATGAACATGCACATTCCCCAATCATTGCAAACTCATGAGGAACTAAAGCAGATTACATCTGTTCCAACTCAGATTATAAGTCCTGGAACATCCAGTCCTAGTATGGGTATCATTCAGGATACATTGATTGGTGGATATCTATTAACAGCACAGGACCAGAAGATTCGTCGCGACCAAATGAATAATTTCATGATGTTTATGAAGGATTTTAATGGAAATTATCCCGAGCCTATTGGATATGAAAATGGTCAACCGTACTGGAATGGAAAACAGTTGTATTCGTTGATATTACCAGATGTAACGATTAATCAAGCGAAGAATATTAAAATTATTCGAGGAGAAATTGTGGATGGATACTTGAATTCTCAAATGTTGGGTAGAGATGCATCCGGCTTAATCAAACAGATTTACAATACATTCGGAATCGAAAAGTGCAAAAATTTCTTCAATGATACTGAGAACTTAATTACTCGTTGGTTAATGGGAAATAGTTTTAGTATCGGTTTCGGTGATTGCATCGTTAGCAAAGAGGATAGCAAAATGATTAAGGAGATTATCAATAAAAATATCCAAGAAGCCTACGATTTAATCATTAAAGCTCATCACGGACTCTTTATGCCAGATTTGGATGATAAATATAAAGTTGACAAGATGGAATCTGATTTAAATATTGTATTATCAAAAGTCCAGGATAAAACGAAGGATTTTATTGTTGAGAAGGTGAGTAAAACGAATAATATTTATATTGCTTCGGATAAACAGGCCGGTTCAGTGGGTAAAACAATTAACTTACAACAGATTATGGCTTGTGTTGGACAGCAATCTATCTGGGGTGAGCGTGTTAGCAACGGTTTTACTGACCGTACATTACCACACTTTCCGCGAAATGATTTGGGCCCTGATGCAAAAGGATTTTGTAGAAACAGTTTTATCGAGGGTTTAAATCCGAGCGAGATGTTTTTCCACGCGATGGGTGGTAGAACGGGCAGTATTAGTACAGCCATTAAAACGGCCGAATCTGGTTATACATCTCGTAAATTTATTAAAGCTACTGAGGATTTGAAAGTAAATTATGATTTTACTGTTCGCAATGCATCGAATTTCATTGTTCAATTCTGTTATGGCGATGATAATTTTGACCCATCTAAGCTGGAGAAGATTAATAAAATTGAATTGATTGAATACAGTGATAAGAAATTGGAAGAGATTTATAAATTCGATGTTTTAGGTGGAGATGATGACAATTATTTTGGGGGATTTATGACACCAGATGCACTGTCTGAAATGAAGATGGATAATGGATATAAAACATTATTGGAGGATGAATATCAATTAATCAGAGGATATAGAGATATATTACGAAATAATTACTTCAAGAATACTGAGGCTATTGGTGATATTAGTACCTTTATTCCGTTCAATTTATATCGCACATTGCCAGCTATTCAAATTAGATTCAATATTGAGAGTTTTCATCTATCGGATTTGACTCCTCAATATGTAATAGATAAATTTGAGAAAACAATGAATGATATGATTGTTTATTTACCGGAGAAGAATGAGAATTGGAAATTATTCCGCATTATTTTCAAATCTTTCTTGTCTCCCAAGCGTGTTATATCGGAGTATCGTTTTAGCAAATTGGCGTATGACTATCTTATGGAGATTATGAGAGAGAAGATGATTGGTGCACTTATTAATCCGGGTGAATTAGTTGGCATTATTGCTTCACAAACATTGGGCCAAAGTACAACACAGCTTACACTCAATTCGGTGACATACGAAACTGAGATTTTAGTCAGAGACTCTAATAAGAAAATTAAAAAAGTTCAAATTGGAGATTTTACTGTGAATGGTATTGAAAAATCAAAGAAAATTGATTATATGGAAGACAAAGATACTACTTATGCAGAATTAACTGATTTTTATGAAGTTCCGTGTGCAACAGAAGATGGAAGAACTGTTTGGAGAAAGATTGAAGCTGTAACGAAACACCCTGTTATAAATTTAGATGGTTCAAATACTATGTTAAAGATAACAACAGATGGAAATAGAGAGGTGATTGCAACAAAAGCGAAATCATTCTTGCAATTAATTGACGGAAAGATTCAAAGTGTTGATGGAATTAATTTAAAAATTGGTGATTATTTACCAGTTTCTAAAAAAGCATTAGAATATGAAAAAACATATTTATTAGATTTGCGCACAATATTAAATCCATCTGAATATCTCTATACATCAGAATTAGAAAAAGCAAAACTTGTCATAAATGAACATCATTGGTGGAAAAAACATTCTGGAAAAACATTTATATTACCTCATGCAAGAAGTGATTCTGTTTTAATTCTTTTAAGTGATAAATCTCGAAAAGATGGACAAATTAAAACATCAATAAATCTAAAACCAAATTGTGTTTATATGAAATTAACAAATAATTGTAATTATACTATACCGGAGAATATTGATATGGATTATGATTTTGGATACTTAATTGGTGCTTATGCAGCAGAAGGATGTATGACAAAACATCAAGTATCAATTTCTAACAATGATGATGAATATCTTAAACCAATTAAAAGATGGTGTGAAAAATACAATATTACAACAAAGGTTTATAAAAATATAAATAAAAATAAAGAAGGATGGACAAGCCAAGATATTCGTATTTACAATACTATCTTATGTAGGATATTATCAAATCTATGTGGCAATCTAAGTCATAATAAATTTATTAGTGATAAAATAATATTTTCAAATGATGAATGTATTTTAGGATTTTTGGACGGATATATAGGAGGTGATGGTACCATTCATTCACATAAAAGTTCAGGTGATAAAAGAACATATGAATCAATAAGTATGTCATCTGTATCTCATAAAATGTTGATTGATGTGCAAATAATATTAAAAAATATTGGTATTATTGGTAAAATAACAAAACCAAAAAAAGTGGAAAAAAATAACCGTGGTTCAAAGGATATCAAACAACTTTATGTTTTAAATATTAGGAATAAACAATGTCAGAAATTAGCATCTATTCTTAATATGAAGATTGTCGAAAAACAAAATAAAGCAAACAAGTTATTGGAAAGAATGTTTAAGTTCGATTATTCTAAATCAGACTTATTTGTTCCAAACATCATTGATGGAAATACAAGATTTGAAGATAGAAATGGTCGTTATATAGACATCGAATTCGATAAAATCATTAAAATAGAGGAAGTTCAGAATACAACAAATTATGCATACGACCTTACCGTTGAAGACACGCGAAATTTCGACTGTTATAATGGTTTATGCATTGTTGACACATTTCACCTGAGTGGCACTGCTGCCGGCTCAGCAGTTATTACAGAGGGTCTTCCTCGTCTTCGTGAAGTGATAAATGTCACTAAAAACTTGAAATCGAGTAATATGACCATTTATTTAAAGGATGAATTCTCGAATAGCAAGGATAATGCCAAAAAGATTCAGGCCAAATTCACTTATACAAAGTTAAAAGATTTATTGGCAACATCTGAGATATTATATGACAATAAGAATGGTATGACTAGTAATGCAGAAGATGTTGAATTCATCAAATCTTATCAGGAATTTACGAAGCTATTCGACGTAGATGATATTGGTGAAGAGGGATTGTCTCCATGGATATTGCGACTCACTTTTGACAAAGAGAGTTTGATGAATCGCAAGATAACCATTCAAGAGGTTCAGGAAACAATTAAGAGCAATAGTTATAATGACCAGGATATTGAATGTATCTTCAGTGATGACAGCTCGTCAGACATCGTTATGAGAATCCGGCTCAAATACGATGGAAAGGGTAGCTTCATGGAATTTATGAAGGATTTCGAGAAAAAACTCATTGAATTAACCATCCGTGGTGTAAATAATGTTGAACGATTGATTCTCACCGAGGCCAATATTATTAAGTATAATATAGACGGGTCCTATTATGCGGCGAAAGATTGGATATTAATGACGGATGGTTCCAATTTATTGGACATCTTAGCGGATGATTCGGTAGATGTATCGAGAACATTGACAAATGATATTTTGGAATTCCATGAAATCTTCGGTATAGAGGCTACTCGAAATCTGATTTACAAGGAGGTTCACAAAATATTTATGGAATCGCATCCAAATCCACGCCATATTCAGATGCTTGCTGATACAATGACTTATAGAGGTAAATTAATGCAGATTGACCGCCATGGAATGAACAAGAACTCGGAAATTGGTCCAATTGGCAAAGCATCTTTTGAAGAGGTGATGAACATCTTCACAAAAGCGGCTCTATTTGCTGAAAAGGATAATATGAAGGGTGTATCTGCGAATATTATGACGGGTCAATTTTGCAAAGCGGGAACAAATACTTTTGATATTCTTGTTGATGAAGATAAATTAATGGAAGCAGTAGGGAATGAAGAGGAATTTATCTCCGAATTTGCTGATGAAAAGGTTGATGTAGATGAAGTATTCCGCCGTACTTATAAAGATAGAGGTGAGGATGATAAGGTGGGTGAGAGTGATTTCGAATTCGGTCTTGGTATGGAATTGAAAGGTCAACACTTATTAAACGAAAATACGGGTCTTCATTTGGAAATTAAGGATGCAAAAGGCAATGTTGTTGAGAACAATTTGGGCGAAATATCGATTGAAGAACCAGTGGTAGCGAATGGTAATGATGAACAGATTAATTTCGGCGAATTAGCAATTGAAGAGCCAGAGGTTCTCAATGTTCCAACCAATATTGGGCAAATTGAGATAGAAGAACCAGTTATAAAGAAAACTCGAAAAGTCCGAGTTGTTAAAAACAAAAAATAAGCTAAGCGGCTAAGATAAGCTGCTAAGATAAGCTGAACTTTGAACAGAAAATATTACATTTATCTGGATTATCTAATTTAATAATATCTTTCCATTCATTATATAAAAAATTGATATAATCTCTATTTTTTATTACAATTTCATATTTTTTCTCAATGATTGATTCATCCGAATTTATATAAAAATCAGTGATAAAATCACCATCGAGAATTTTGAGAACTGTATAAAAATAGATATATGATTTCTCTATATAATTATTCTCAGCTGTATTTGTAATGCATATATACGTGCACCATTCGGCCACTTCGTAATTTAATATTTTCTCAAAAGATTTTTTTGAGAAAGTATATTTTTCATAGATAATCGGTTTATCAAATTCATATAAAGATAGATACTCTTTCCAATGAATGAATTTATATATATCCTCGAAAGTTGATTTTACAGAACTTTTCACCTCAATGATGTTCTCAATTCTGTAAATAAATCCGTCAAATGATATTATCATTCCGTCGCACTCACCTTTCATTCTCATCTTATTCATTAAAGATACGCGAAATAACTTTATCAGATTTACATTAGATTCGTAAAAATATTCTATATTTGGACGAGAATTATTATTCTTTTCTAAAATATAATTTTTCATAATCTTTCGAACAAAACTCTCCGATTCCAGGCCTAAATATGTTCTTTTATAGGAATTCGCTTTAATTAACGAATAATCTATGCCAAATTGTGCTTCAAAATCCATAAAGTCTTTTACAAGATACTTTACCTTTTTGTTGCACCTCTCTAAAATTTGAATCTTTCGAGACATATAATTGATAGAATATAGAAATCTATGGCAACATTTGCATACATATAAATCGCGTAAATATAGTACTAAATTTGATAGTGTCTTTTTTCGTTTTTCGAAAAATGAATATATGTTATCGGGATTAAATAAATATTTACGGAAATCAATAGAATTCGCTATTCCAGAATCTGAAAGAAGCTTAAATATTTTATTTATATTTGATATCTTTTCATCATATATTGCAAAATGGCGATATTTAATAATCTCACGCATGACTTTCACAAATTTAATGTAGTTATTTTTCTCCATATGTTCTAAATCATAATGTTTTAGTATGAAGGTGTGAAATAATTCATAACTATCAAAATCTCGATGAGAAGACTCATTTTGGGAAGATATTTTATCCAAATATTTTTCCAAAAACCTATGCAAATCTGCCATTTGCCATTTTTATATTTTTTTTATATATTTTGTTAATGTATTTGTTTAATGTATTATTAATGTATTTGTTTAATGTATTTATAATAATTTGTAAAAATATTTTTCAATTTTTGTTATCTTAATGATATGTTCGAATAACATCCATCTGTTTAACAAAATTTTTAACAATAAAATTACTGTATATACCAAGATTTGTTTTTAAATGATTCTCAAATAAAGATTTATCGAAGCTGTATGTTTGATAAATAAGATATAAATCTCCAATCTTTTTAATATTCTTTTCATCTAATTTCAAACTATTGTAATATCCATTAACTGCTGATATTGGAGATTCAAATATTCTATCATCTTGTAATAGGTGCCTGCAGTATTTTGTAAATAATAGATTTCTAGTTATTCCTAAACATTCGAATATATCATATAAACATAGGACATCATCTAACGCATTGTGAAATGAAATATTTGTGTTATCTTTTTGTGTAATAATCTGATGTATTGTTGCTAATTTAAAATTAGGCTTTATATCAGGATATATTTCCCGAATATACGGATACAAATCGATAAAAACCCAATCTGCCGAAATTTTCACCCCGGCTTTCCTGAAATTGTTCTCTAATATAATTTGGTCAAAACCGAAATTATTATAGGCTACCCAATAAACTTTTTCTCGTAAATATCTTTCTCGAAGAGTTGATTTTATATATGTGCACAGGTCAACATTTGTTTTCGCATTATTATTTATGAGAGTATCCATTGTAATTCCGTGAATTTCAGATGCCTCTATGCGACCATCAAAAGGGTGTGCGTACTCGTTTATTAAAACATTCTTTTTATCATCTATTATACAAATTTGCATAATGGATGTAGTTTCGTAATCAAGACCATTGGTCTCCAAATCGTAAAAGATAATATTCATTTTGCGGAGGTTATATACTTTTTTTGATATTCCTAATCACTATGAAATATAAAAATCATTTTTTTATGTTGATTTTCTATGAAGATTTTGTTAAACATGTTTTTTTTAAAATAAGCTTTTCAGCCTCCCTGAAAACACGATATTTATATCGTTTTCCGTGCGGATTATATTCATTTGCATTAAATTCGGCTGATTCAAATTTAATTTGAAAAGTATCTTCAAGAGCCTTTATGGCCGGTTTTATATCCTTCTCAAATTTGGTTATATAATACTCTGAGTCTGAATCAATACTCAAATAAATATGGTTTTCATGTAAATTTATGTAAAAATTTATATCACAAACTTCTGTTAAAACATCATTCACAAGTGATTCATCTAATATTATGGGATTTGTCGTTTTATAATTTATAAAACCGTACCATATAGTATAATATCTTGTTAAAAGATTTGTATTATCAAAGTAATATTGATTTGACATTATCTATTCTTTATTCATAAATACATTTTATATATTATATTTTTGTTAAAATTTGTTAAATTTTATTAAATTTTATTACAATTTCTGCTCCATTTCAAATGATGTAGCCACTCTTCCATCTCCAAGATACACATTATAAACTAACTTTCTATTATTATATTTGCCACTTACACTTATCTGTCCAAAATTATTTTCATTTAATAATACCGTTCCGCTAACAGAATAAGGATTTGGAGGGAAAGATTGTTCATAATCAATTACATCGCGTGGAATTGTTCCCATTGGTGAACACATAAATTCTGTTATCGTAATATCTTCACTAATTGGCCATTGTGATATTTCACTATAATGTGCACTACCTGTTAGGAAAATAACATTTTTTAAATCGAACTCTTTAATCATATTTATAATAGCGGCCTGGTCATTTGCATAATTATTATAATAGGACTTGCGGGGACGAATGAAAGGAACTGCAGTGCAAATAAAAACAAACGAATTTTTGTTAAGTTTTTTAATTGAAAAGAACGTTTGTCTTAACCATTTTAGCTGTTCATCACCCAATATTGTTGAGTCTATATTTCCCGGTTCTGTGGAAAAACTACGGCAATCTAACCCAACAAATGATAAATCATATTTGAACATGGACCACATTAACGGTGAAATATTGTTCTGATTATTATTTGGCCAAAATTTACTAAAAACATCTCTACATAAATATAAGCCAGGGCCTCCAAGAGATACATCATTCACACCAAGGTCATGGTCGTCAGGAATTGCAGACCATGCACAAGATGACCATGCTCCTTTTAATTGAGGGAACTCTAGCAATTTCTTGTATCGTTGTATTAGACCCGACTCTGTATCGTATTGATAATTACTCAAATAAATATTATCACCGAGTAATACATTTAGGTCTGAATTGTAAGAAGCGTATTTGAATAATTCAAAAAGTTGATAAGGGAATTTTTCCGGAACAGTCTCATAATCACCTAGTAATTTTGTACATGAATTTATCAAGAAATTGAAAGGAGGAACATCTTCATCAATTGGTCCCGCCCAATATTTGGGGATTTGATAATAAAATTCATAAAGATTTATAACTTCACCATTAAATAAGATATTCAGAGCAATTTTACAAAATTTTTGCGGTGGTCCTTTAACAAAATCGGTGAAATTATCCACCAAAGAGCCGTATTTAATAATAGATGGTTCATTCGAATTTAAAGTTATCTCTGGCATTTTTTTAATAATAACATTTTCATAACCTTCGGAAAAACTTTCAAACATTGGATAAACGGTTAAGTTGTCAAACTTTGACCATACCAGCATGCCTAATTCTGTTGTTGTAAACCAAGCAATCATCGGTTCTACCTGGATACATTCACTATTATATTTTCCATTTTGAAGAATAACCTCTTTCGTTGACATTTATTTATTTATTTATAATATTTATAAATATTTATTTTTTATTCACCTAAAATAATAAATAAACGCATTTCCTATTATAACTTGAAATATATACTCTTTTGGATATTTTGATTGTTTTTCATAGGCAATATATTGTAAAATCATATCTTTATATCGTTCATGTATATTCAATATTATAGGTCTTTCTATTGTGCATATTTCATATGTTTTCCCCCAATTTTTTGTTATTACTCTATTATTAAGATTATTTCCATTTCGCCAATTTCTATTAAGGTTTTTTGTTTCTATTATCTCAAATATATTTTTATCATTTATTAAAGCAACTTCCACAAACCCTTTATTTTCGATTGAAGAGAACCATCCATTGAAATTTTCTTTTTTAAGAATATCAACTATTATTTGTAAAATATTATTATGCTTTTTTGCTAAATTTTTATTAGGATGATTTATGATATTAGGAAGCGATGAATATATTTTTATACTTCCAATGTACTCTATCATAAATAATAAACTTATATCTTTTTTTATTTTGACATAATGTACATATTTATTATCACCAGTATATTCTGATGGATGAAATGTACAAAATAACATCGGTTTTTCAGATATAACTTTGGGTATAAACTCTTCGTCGCTTGTATGATATAATACACTATCTTTTTTTATTACCATTTCACCATAATTGGACCTTAGCATATTGTAATATATTATAACATATTATAATAAAATTATTTTATAATAAAAAATGAATTCTTATCCTAAGTTTGGAATTTTTGGTAATATACTTTTTAATAGGTCATAATGGTCCTTGGAAAATGAATCTTGGCTAAATTCTGCCGTTATTTGGGATGTGATTATTTGGAAAATATCCTTTGCATAATCATATATAATGGCTACATAATTTACTTGTATATCCTGATTATCAGGTATTGGATGAAATTCTCCATATAAATTTATGATTAACCTATTTCTATTCTGAAAACACCATTCTGTCTTTTGATTTAACTCGTGTAAAATCATTGTTATATAAAAACTGTTCATAACATATGAACGTTTATTATCAAGAATCCTCTCCATTTTTTGGATATATGGTGATGATACGGGTATGTATATATATACAAATCTTCCAAAAATTATTTTCATTTTTTATTTTATGATAAAATGGAAATAATATATTCGCATATATTAGTATGAATAATAATAATATTAAAAAGAAAGTTCACGGTTATATAAAATTACCTAAAGATAAATATAAATTTTATGATAAATATATTGAAGATGATGATTTAAAAAAATATTTTGAAAAGCCGATCGGTTTATATGACCCATATGGAGAAAATATCAATCCTTTAACGGGTGAGTCGTATAAAAATATATATAGTGATGAGAAGGTGACTTATGACGGAACGGGACCATTAACTGGAATAAGTGTTCCTATTACATATACTAACTGGGCATATATATGGACGAATATTCCATTATTTAGCATAGTTGGCGACATAATAAAATCCATTCGGGAGAATAATATAACTATTATTAAGGCGGGAACAGGTGTTGGAAAAAGTTTTTTAGGAGGGCGTATCTGCAGTCAGGCATTTAATTTTCAAAAGAAAGTTATTATGACAATGCCCAAAAAGACATTGGCCCGAAAAACGGCATCCGATACAGCAAAAACATGCGATGTGGTTGTTGGTGAAGAGGTGGGCTACTATTTTAAAGGCGAATACGAAGTAAATAAGGGTGGAAAAGAATCGAAAATTATTTTCACAACAACCGGCTCACTAATTCGTAAATTAACTGGGGACGACCCATATTTAAAAGAGTATAGTTGCATTATAATTGACGAAGCTCATGAAAGAACTGTACAGACAGATGAATTGATATTATTTTTGAAAAAAGCATTACTCGTTCGCAAAGATTTGAAAATTGTATTTATAAGTGCAACTCTGAATATTGAAGAATTTGAAAAATATTTCAAAGGATGTACGTTAAATGTTGTAGATATGGGTGAAAGCACTTCTTATGAAATAAAGGATTATTATGAAAAGAAGAGACCGGCCGATTGGCAAAAAACGGCTGTTGAGAAAATTATGACTATTTTAAAGAGCGGTCAGGAGGGTGATATATTAGTTTTCATTAAATCGGGAGCTGATGCTAACAAAATGAAGCAGTATTTAGAACCGATGATTAAGGGGCTAGGCGGCGGGGAGAATCCATTTATGACAATTTTGGAATCATCTACATCAAAAGATGAACAACGATTTGCAATTGAGGAGTTCAATTATAAGAATCATCCTGATGCCGACCCTGAACGACCATATACTCGAAAAATCGTATTTGCCACAAATGTTGCTGAAAGTTCATTAACTGTAAAGGGGGCCGTTTTTGTTATCGATTGTGGGCTAGCTCTTGAAGATTTATATGACCCTTTGCGAAATTCCCGGGCATTATTAGAGAAATTTATATCACAGAGTGCCGTTAAACAGAGGAGGGGACGTGTTGGTAGAACAAGACCGGGAGTTTGTTATCATTTATACTCTGAGAAGGAGTTAGAAAAGTTTCCGAAGTTTCCGATACCATCTATTCAAAAATCGGATTTGACCATGGATATTTTGGATATTATGAAAATTGACTATATAAAAAATTTTGGAGATGTTAAAAAATTATTGAATGAGATGATGAATCCACCTGATAAAAAATTTGTGGATAGTGCCATGCTCAATTTATATTCAATGGAGGCGATTACCGGGCAAGAAAATTCTGCAGTGCTAACAGATTTGGGCCGAGCGATAACTAGCTTCAGCGGGGTTCCTATACAGCTCGCTCGATCAATTATCGCCTCTTATTACTATCATTGTAAATATGATGTAATACCAATCGTTGTAATCATTGGCCTATTACAGGGGAGAATTGAAAATCTTTACTTGGATTACAAACCGAAGCGGAAAGTGTCAGATGACGAATATAAACGCGAATCTGAGGCTTATAAAAAGAACCAACATCGATTTGATAGCAAATATGGGGATTTTTTAACAGTTCATAATATTTATACAGAATTTCGCAAATTTATGAAATTACCATTAGAAGGGGGGTCTTTGGGAAATAATAATAATAATAATGTGGTTGGAAATATGGTGGAAAATGTTCCTGTTTTAACACGTAAAACAAAGAATGATGCGAAATATTGGTGTATTGAAAATGGTATTCGCCCCAATATTTTTGTAAATATGAAAGATGAAAAGAGATGGGATAAGGTTGGGAATGAATCTCGGAAAATTGACCGCACATTAATGGATATCGTTCAACCGGCTCATTTACGTGAGAAAAAGTTCAAGGATTATAAAAACGATGGTGGAAATTTAAATAAAAAAGAGATAAAAGCGGAAATCAAAAATAATGCAGGGAATGAGATTGATAGAATTGAAGTAAACGATTTTATTGAAGAGGATGTGGTCGTAGATGATGTTGGAAAGGGCGGATATCTTCAATTTGCCGGATATAATAAAAGGGCATATGAGATGAATTTTTTTCCTAATTCAAAGATGTTTAATAGTAAAGAGGACAATATTTTAATGTCTTTCGCACATGGATTGTACATAAATATTGCCAAAAATGTTAATAAATTGATATATCGTGCATGTTATCCTATTGAGAAGAGTTTATGCCATCCTGATAATAAATCCACTATATCAATGAAAATCAAACCTGCATTTTTATTTTATAGCGAGCTTTTTATGTTGCGAGAGGGGCAGAAAGATTTGAAATTAAATTTTATTACCAAATTTCCGAATAAAATACTGGATGTTATAAAAGATAAATATAAAAAATACATTGAAGATTGTTATAAGAAAGAATCTTTTAAGAAAGAATCTTCTAAAAAAAAGTTTTCTAAAAAGAAAAAATCAGTCAAGAAGAAGTTCTTCTAATGTAATTTCCACCTCTTTTATTTTTGCGTCGGAAGATGATGTTGTTGATGATGTTGAAGAATAGCTGTACTGTTTATTTAATAAATCGAGAATTCCTTTACGATGTTTGCATCTCTCTCTCGCTGCATCATTATATAACTCTCCACAATTACAATTTAAACTAAAATCGCCATGTTTATTTAATGATAACGATACGCAATATACTTGTGCTTCATTTGTAAAAGATTGTACTGGAATAGCGATTTCCTGCTTTTTTACAATATTTCGAGTTAAAATATAACTTGAAATATCTTTTTCAGATTTAACGACTTTAGGCTTAGATTTCGTTTTTCCTTTCATTTTATTTTTTTTTAGTTAATGAAAATATTATTTTATTCTTTATAAAATAAAAATCAATTTTATTTTGGCGGAGATGCTAAATTTTTGCAAATTCGTGGTTTACCAGCTGCTCTTGAATATACTGGCATATTATTATTGTCAAGGAAGACCTTTTCATAACATTTTGTGCATACATTTCCATTTTTATCATCAATATCATATGGATAATTGGAGCAGTCGAATTGAAGGGAACATGATGGGCATTTTAGGAAAGGTGGTGTGATACCATTTGTTCCGAAATTGCTAAAATTGGCGTGCTGGTTACGATTGATATTTATTGCATTTGTTGAATAGGGTGGTTCATAGACATTAAGCCTATTCTCTTCATAATAAATTGGTAAACTTTTTTTGGAGTCCGATTGATTATCAAAATTTTCTTTTTTCGATTTTTTCATAAATCTTTCACTATAATCAAGAATTAAAATAACTGCAAATAAAATGATAATCCATAAATATATTTGGTCCATATAATTATTATATATAAAAAAAATATAAATAATAAAAAAAAATATTATTTAAAATTATAATATAAATGTCGAATCCGAATAATGTTATAAAAATAACAGATCCGGTTTTGTTCGAAGACAACATAGTTGTCGAAAAGAATGAATTAATTAAAAAAAATTTAAAAGTAGATGGCAAAGCTGTTGTAGATAATGATTTTTTCGTTAATTCTGATTCAATTATAGGAAATAATTTACAAGTTGATTCGAATTTATTAGTTTATGGAGAAGATGTAAATGTTAATAATTTAAACTCTTTTGGCTTAATAAATGCTGCAAATATTAATGTTACAGAAGGTGGAAATATCTTTTTATCTGGTAAAGTACCAGATGAAGGTATTTTATTACAGAGTAATGGCACAGTAGCATGTAATGATATTAGCATGCATAAAGATATATTAATTGAAACAAGTAGTGAATTTAATTCTAATGTAGTTATTAACGGAACAACATCTGACATTAATGTAGCTGGAGAGAAAGGTTTATATATTGCACCTATCCAAAATAAAATTACAACACAGGGATTATACTATAATCCGATTAGTAAAGAGATAACATATGCAACTAGTTCTAGTGGTTCAACAGGAGCAACGGGCGCAACGGGCGCAACAGGTGCAACTGGTGTAGCAGGTGCAACAGGAGCAACGGGCGCAACAGGAGCAACAGGCGCAACGGGTGTAACAGGTGTAGCAGGTGCAACAGGTGCAACGGGTGCAACAGGTGCAACAGGTGCAACGGGTACAGTATATATTGGAACTGGAACATGGGATGGGTCAAATGTTATTCCAGGAATTAATAAACTTTTTTCTGTAACTCCTGGACTTGGATATATTGCCGGAAACTCAGTTGTTGTTGTGCAAAATAGCTATACAGGTGTTTCACCAGATAATCGTAGATTTGAAGGGACAGTATCAACATATACTGTAAGTAGCGGTGCAATAACTGTTGTCCCAGTTAATGTAGTTGGTACATGGTCTGGATATAATAGTACTTTTAATATAAATTTAGATGGTATTGATGGACCAACAGGTTATACGGGTTATACAGGCTATACAGGGTACACTGGGTACACTGGCCCAACGGGATATACCGGTTATACCGGATACACTGGCTATACAGGCTATACTGGTTATACTGGCCCAACTGGTTATACCGGATACACTGGCTATACAGGCTATACTGGTTATACTGGCCCAACAGGTACAGTATATATTGGAACTGGAACATGGAATCCATTAACAAACGTTGTTGATGGAACTTCTGTAGGTTTTAATGTGACTTCCGGACTTGGATATATTGCCGGAAACTCGGTTGTTGTTGTACAAAATGGATATGGCACGGCACCAGAAAATCGTAGATTTGAAGGGACAGTATCAACATATATTGTAAGTAGCGGTGCAATAACTGTTGTTCCAGTTAATGTAACCGGTACATGGTCTGGATATAATAGTACTTTCAATATAAATTTAGACGGTATTGATGGCCCAACAGGTTATACAGGTTATACAGGTTATACAGGTTATACAGGTTATACCGGATACACTGGTTATACTGGCTACACTGGTTATACTGGTTATACTGGCCCAACAGGTTATACAGGATACACTGGTTATACTGGCTATACAGGATACACTGGTTATACTGGCTATACAGGTAAAACTGGCGCAACAGGATATACCGGTTATACCGGATACACCGGTCCAACAGGATACACCGGTTATACCGGATACACTGGCCCAACAGGATATACAGGTTATACCGGATACACTGGTCCAACAGGATATACCGGTTATACAGGATACACTGGTCCAACAGGATACACAGGTTATACCGGATATACCGGTCCAACTGGCTACACCGGTTATACCGGATACACTGGCCCAACAGGCTATACCGGTTATACCGGATACACTGGCCCAACAGGCTATACCGGTTATACCGGATACACTGGCCCAACAGGCTATACCGGTTATAC
>JACCDO011145919.1_pt1 | contig 24237 bp, 26 predicted proteins | sample 7446101 | NCBI WGS metagenome assembly JACCDO01 (sample SAMN15323440, study PRJNA562643) | freshwater metagenome | isolation source: river surface water | place: USA:Blue River Watershed | collected 2017-08-16
GATGTCGTCCAGTTTTTTTTCGGGCATCCAATCATTACTATGAAGAACCCCAATCGTATTGATAATGAGTTGAAATGGTTCAGCGTGGCTCAGGATATTTGCACAAGCTTCGATAGATGATGGATCTAGATAATCGATGGATGGATCTGATTGACGATGAATTCCCACAACCCCAACACAGTTGGGGTTATTTTGTAATAAGTGCATGAAGGCTGATCCAATGGTGCCGGATGAACCAATGATGAGGGCGCGAAAGGGGCTTGGCAGCAGATTCAAGGGATTGGGTCATTTGTTGAGTGCTCTGCCAGTTTAGTGAATAAGTCTTACACTTGCTTGATGAGTCAGCAATTACAAAAATTGACGCTTTTTTACGATGGGGCATGTCCTTTATGCCAAGCAGAAATACTATTTCTAGCTAGGCGTAATCAGGATGATTTGTTAGGTTTTGTGGATATCAACACCAATGCCTTTGACCCAGCCAAGGTTGGTGTTTCTTGTCAAACTGCATTGGCTGCTATGTATGCGCAATATGCTGATGGGGAATTAATTCATGGTCCGGCAGTTTTTGCGCAAGCTTATCGTAGGGCAAATCTCCCTTTTTTAGCTTGGCTGTTTTCTAGAAAATCATTGCAACCCATTCTTAAGGTGGCTTATCAATTTTTTGCAAAAAATCGCCATGCCATCTCCAGAATTTTTGGACCCATGGCATTGTCTCTAGTCAATGCCACTGCAAAATCTGAAAAAGTAAAAGCATCCAACTGATCTATGAAAGTTACTAGCCTGGCGATAAAACAGACTGTTATTGGCTTATTGCTCCTGATAAGCATGCTATCTAGCCTATCCAGCATTAGTCATGCGCGCGAATTGGCTTATGTTGATGAGGCACTCAAGCCTGCAAAATTACAGGGAAGTGGCAAGCTCACTTGGTGGGGATTGCATGTATACGACGCCTATTTGTATCGAAGTTCTAGTCCCAATACTTCTGAATTCGCCTTAGATTTGCGCTATCACCGCTCACTTGCTGGTAATGCGATTGCGAATCGTTCGGTTGAGGAGATGAAAAAAATTGGAGTGCCCGATGCCCAGGCTCAAAACTGGGGTAAGCAGTTAGCCTCATTTATGCCTAATGTCGAGCCTGGTCAAAATATCACCGCTATTTATTTGCCAAAGCAAGGAACTACTTTTTACTACGATGGCAGACCTATCGCGCAAATTCCAGGCGCAGACTTTTCGAAAGCATTTTTTGGAATTTGGTTAGATACCAAAACCAGTGCCCCTAAATTGCGAGAGCAGCTACTCGGTCAATCTTGTCCACCACCCATTATTCAAGAGGCTTGTAACTAATGAAGTATTTTTTTAAACCACTTTTAGCTATCTTGCTATGCTCAGTATTTCTCATCGGATGTGCGGGGCAGAAAATATCTCAATACAACAACGAAAAGCCGACACTGGATCTGAGTGATTATTTTTCAGGAACAATCGATGCGTATGGTATTTTTACTGATCGCAGTGGGGCTGTAGTAAAACGTTTTACAGTTTTAATCCAAGCAAATTGGCGTGTGGTAGACGGAAAAAAGATCGGCACTTTGGATGAAAGCTTTGAGTATTCTGATGGTACAAAGCAAAAACGGATCTGGACTTTGACTGAAGTATCGCCAGGTCGTTATACCGGCAAAGCAGATGACGTGGTTGGTGAGGCTAGTGGCACATCTGCCGGCAATGCTTTGAACTGGGCCTATACCCTCGCTTTGCCAGTGGATGGCACTATTTACCATGTGCAGTTTGATGACTGGATGTACCTTGTCACCCCCAAAGTCATGATTAACAAAGCGCAGATGAGTAAGTTTGGTATCTATTTGGGTGAAGTAACGCTTAGTTTTTACAAGCGCTAGCGAGAAAAATGCCCCCCTGATTGAGATTCAGGGGGGTGTAGATTACGCTGCTATTTTGGCTGGCTCTTCTTCTGTGCTAACCGAGTGGCGAATCAAATAATCAAATGCCCCTAGGGATGCTTTTGCGCCTTCGCCCATTGCAATGATGATTTGCTTATAGGGAACGGTAGTGCAGTCACCAGCTGCAAAGATGCCAGGCACTGAAGTTTCACCCTTGGCGTCTACCAAAATTTCTCCGCGAGGAGAGAGGTCTACAGTCCCCTTGAGCCATTCGGTATTAGGTAGAAGACCAATTTGCACAAAGATGCCTTCGAGTTCAATAGTGTGCTCGGTTTTTGAAGTGCGATCTTCGTAGCGCAAGCCATTGACTTTATTGCCATCGCCCAATACTTCCTTGGTTAAAGCGCTCTTGATTACTGTCACATTCGGTAAGCTAAATAACTTTTTCTGCAAGACGGCATCCGCACGAAGTTGGCTGTCAAACTCAATCAAAGTGACATGGCTCACAACCCCTGCCAAATCAATTGCCGCTTCGACGCCAGAGTTTCCGCCACCAATGACTGCAACCCGTTTCCCTTTAAATAATGGGCCATCACAGTGAGGGCAGTAAGCTACGCCCTTATTGCGATATTCTTGTTCACCAGGGACATTCATCTCTCTCCAGCGCGCTCCCGTGCTAACAATGACTGATTTGCTTTTGAGGATGCCCCCATTAGCCATTTCAATTTCAATGCCATGTGGCGTTTTGCGTAACGCGCTCGCACGCTGGAGATTCATAATGTCGACTTCATAATCCTTCACGTGTTGTTCCAAGGCCTGTACCAGTTTTGGCCCTTCGGTATGTGAGACGGAAATAAAGTTTTCAATGCCCAAGGTATCCATTACTTGCCCACCAAAACGCTCCGCAACAATTCCAGTGCGTATACCTTTGCGAGCGGCATAAATGGCTGCTGCTCCACCAGCGGGACCACCGCCAATCACAAGTACATCAAAGTCTTCTTTGGCATTGAGTTTGGCAGCCTCTTCTTCGGCGCTACCAGTGTCGAGTTTGGCAATGATTTCTTCAACGCCCATGCGTCCTGAGCCAAACACCTCACCATTTAGGATGACAGTTGGCACAGCCATAATTTGGTATTGGTCTACTAAGCCCTGAAAGAGAGCGCCGTCAATCATTTCATGCTCAATATTAGGATTGAGGGTAGCCATTAAGTTCAAGGCCTGAACTACATCTGGGCAATTGTGGCATGACAAAGAAATAAAAGTCTGAAAACGCAATTTGCCACTGAGTTTGCGAATACGTGCAATCACATCCTCTTCGACTTTGGGTGGATATCCACTCGCTTGCAAGATGGCCAAGATAAATGAAGTCATTTCATGACCCATTGGCAATCCCGAGAAAGTAATGCGCGCTTCATCCCCGACTTTATTAACGGTAAAGCTCGGTTTATTTTGAGCCTGACCATCAACTTTGACTGAAATCTTGTCGGACTGTTCGGCTACCTCATTTAACAGTTCTAACATTTGTATAGAAGCTGCGCTGTCATCGATGGATGCAGTCAGAACAATCGGGTTAACGATTTTTTCAAAGTAAGCTTTTAATTGAGTTTTGATATTGGTATCTAACATAGTGGCATCCTTTAGTTTTTAATGCGGTGAGTCTATTGGGCAGGACTTTATCCTCTCCAATAGACTCTCCGAAGAGAGTCTGATTGGTAAATATGGAAAGAGGGATTAAATCTTGCCCACTAAATCCAAAGATGGAGTTAATGTGGCAGCGCCTTCTTTCCATTTAGCAGGGCATACCTCACCTGGGTGAGCGGCTGTGTATTGTGCTGCCTTGAGTTTGCGCAGTGTTTCTGAAACATCACGAGCAATTTCATTGGAATGAATCTCAGCAGTCTTGATAACACCTTCAGGGTTGATCACAAAAGTGCCGCGCAATGCTAAACCTGCTTCTGGAATGTGAACGCCAAATGCATTGGTTAGTGTGTGTGTTGGGTCGCCAACCAAAGGAAACTTTGCCTTACCAACAGCAGGTGAGGTTTCATGCCAAACTTTGTGTGAGAAATGTGTATCTGTTGTAACGATATACACTTCAGCGCCTAATTTTTGGAACTCAGCATAGTTATCGGCAGCATCTTCAATTTCAGTAGGGCAGTTAAATGTAAATGCTGCTGGCATGAAAATGAAAACTGACCATTTGCCTTTGATGCTTTCATCAGTAACAGTAACGAACTTACCGTTATGAAATGCTTCAGTTTTAAATGGGGCTACAGTAGTATTGATGATCGACATAATGTTCCTTTGTTAAGTAAGTTTGTTTTAATTTTTACGTATTGTTTAGACAACGGAGTCCATTCTAGGGACTATTCAATTATTTGTATAATGAATAATTTAGATATTTATTATCTATTAAATCGATAATAATTGAGCCTCCTTTAGAAGCGGCGATAATTGCCGCCTAATACCTTTATTTCAAGACATTTATGCGCTTTTTAATCATTTTTTTATCCAGCCTCGCTCTGTTGGCGGGGTGCCAGGCTACCGGTCAAAACGGCAAGCCATTAACCCAAGCTGAAATCATGCAAAAACGCCAAGCGACTATTGAGATGGCAAAAACGGGCCTTGATGCGCTGATTCAGCAAAATCCTCGGGTGAAAGAAGAGGTTGAGAAGGCTGCTGGATATGCTGTTTTCAATACAACGAATGTCAATGTCGTCTTATTGGTGCTTGCTCGTGGTGAAGGCGTTCTTTATGACAAGCGTCGCAAAGAGCCTGTGTTTATGCAGGATGTAAAAACGGGCGAAGGTTTAGGGGCTGGCTACCAAACTCAATATCAGGTCATCATCTTTAAATCCACTTCTGCAATTGATCAGTTTTTATTGGCATCAATTGATGGGCAACAAGGCGGGCTGGATGTCGAGGCAAATTTTTCGGCAGGCTCTGGCGGGGTGATTCGCTCTTTTAATCCCAATATCACTTTTTATACGGTAGGTCTTTCAGGTTATGACCTGCAAGCCAATTATGGCGGGGCACTTTTTCTAGTGGACCAGCAGCTTAATGATGTTGGCACTCTAAATAGTCTGCCAAAAAAATCCACTGCCAAGCAATAAAAATCTTTTCCTGAGGCGTTAGTCTCTACTGGTATTTCTCTATGGCAACGTCCAAAAACGAGAGTAGATTGTATTTATTCCACACTTGATCTCTGGAGAAGACTGTTATGAGTAAAAAATCACTTAACGATGCAGTGACAAAAAATCAACAAAATGCGGTGAGTGCTACCAGGGCAGTAGGTCGGGTAACCATGGAAAGCGCACAAGCGATTGCGCAAATTAATCAAAAAGCGGCGCAGGATTTTGCTGAACGGATACAAACACGTCTTTCAGAGTTGTTAAAAACTCAGAGTCCTCAGGCAGCTTTTGAGTATGTGCATGCTGAGGTCTTGCAAGATGCTGCTAAAGAAGTGGCGCAATATCATCAGAAATTACTAACAGTATTAAAAAACGGTAACCAGGAATTGGCGGATATTGCTGAAGCAATGATCCAAGACTCAAAAGCGGACTTAATTCATTTTGTAAATGACGCAACTGACAATGCGCCAATGGGTAGCGAGGCTTATGTCTCTATTTTCAAAACTTCATTTAATAACGCCCTACAAAATTTTGAATTGGTACGAGCTGCTATGGCAGATTCATTTGCCAACTTTGAAAAAAGTGTAGAGAGTATGGGTAATCTTAGTACCAGCAAGGGATCATCTAAAAAGGGAAAGTAATCACTGAGGGGTGCCCTCAATACTGCTGTTGAAAGTGCAATGCCGTCACTATGGTCTGACAATGAATCTCTACTGTAGATTCAATTGTTTTGCCATAACCGCCTGCCATGGCAAATGCAAGAGGAATTTGTTTGTCTAGCGCATATTGAAACACTGCCTCATCCCTTTTTCGCATTCCTTCTTTGCTGATTTTGAGTCTACCCAAACGATCCTCTTCGTGTGGATCAGCCCCGGCTAGATAAATAACAAAGTCAGCTTGAAAGCGGGCATCGAGTGCATCTAAAGATTGATGCAAGGTTTGCAAGTAAGTTTGATCATTGCAACCATCTAATAGACCGTAATCTAAGTCGCTAGATTCCTTTTTAAAGGGAAAGTTATTTTCTCCGTGTATAGACAAAGTAAAGATAGAAGAATCGTCTTGCAAAATAGATGCGGTACCGTTGCCTTGGTGAACATCTAAATCAATAATTGCTACCTTGAGATTAGGGTGAACTTCTTTTTGAAGGGTTCGCGCTGCTATTGCGGAATCATTAAAGACGCAAAATCCAGTTCCAAGATTTCGATAGGCGTGATGAGTCCCGCCTGCTAGATTGCCCGATAGCCCTTCCGTAATGGCGGTCTTACATGCTGCAATAGTGGCACCTGCTGATCGTCTTGACCGCTCAACCATTTTTTCACTCCATGGAAAGCCAATTTCTTTTTGCTCTTGCTCGCTGAGTTTGCCCGCAACAACTCTCTGGAGATAACTATGGTCATGTGCATACAGTATTTGGTTATCGCTGGCTGGGGGTGCCTCTATGAGTTGTAAGTTAGGTAGTACTGATACTTGATCGCGAACGCGTGAATACTTTTCCATGGGGAAGCGATGCCCTTCAGGAAGAGGAAGAACAAAGTGGTCAGAATAGAAGGCTTTCAAGATCAGAAATAAAGAGTGTTTTGAGGCATTCTAGAGGAGTGTTACGGTGCCCGCAGGCAAAGCCATATTTACGGTATGATGAATTTTTATAACAACAATATCAATAGGTGACATGTGACAACAGCAAGAGTAGTAAGTCTCGAAAAATTGGGCGCCCCAGATGTAATTAATCTTATCGATAAAGAATTGCCTCCTCCTGGAAAAGGTGAAGTGCAGATTCGCCAGACTGCAATCGGCTTTAACTTTATTGATGTCTACCAACGCTCTGGTGTTTACCCCTTGGAATTGCCCACAGGCTTAGGTCATGAGGCGGTAGGGGTGGTTGAAGCTCTTGGCGAGGGCGTGACTGGATTGAAGGTGGGTGATCGCGTAATGTATATGAACGCAGGCATTGGTGCATATGCCAGTGCTCGCAATGTGCCCGCTGAAAAATTAGTACCGGTGCCGAGCAATATCTCTGACGAAGTTGCCGCCGCAGTTTTCTTCAAAGCAATGACCGCTCAATACCTTGTGCAAAAAACTTACAAAGTAAAAGCAGGCGATATCGTGCTTGTGCATGCGGCTGCTGGCGGTGTTGGCCAGATTCTGGCTGGCTGGGCTAAAGCATTAGGGGCATTTGTAGTGGGTACTGTGGGTTCTGCCGCGAAGGTTGCTGCCGCCAAACAGGCTGGCTGTGATGCTGTGGTGGATTACTCGCAACCAAACTGGGTTGAGGAAGTTATTAAAGCGACCGGCGGTAAAAAAGCCAATGTTGTCTACGACTCAGTCGCAAAAGATACTTTCTTGGGGTCTTTGGAATGTGCCGCTCCATTCGGAACGGTTGCCTTGTTTGGCGCTGCATCTGGCCCTGCACCCGAAATTCAGCCAGAGATCTTGAATAAGAAAGGCTGTTTATTTTTAACCAGGCCATCTGTATTTCCGCACAATGCCACGCATGCGTTATTGCAGGAAAATGCCAAAGCGGTATTTGATGCCATCGCTAAGGGCTATGTCAAAGTACAAATTGGTGCCCAGTTTCCTTTGGAGCAAGCTGCAGAGGCTCACCGTGCTGCTGAAGCCAGAAAGGTATCAGGTGCCATCGTATTAATTCCTTAGACTTCATTATTTGAACGCGTAGGAGTAACATATTGATATGAAAACACTATTTAAATCCAGGGCCTTGAGTTTATTGGCTACTTTGTCTTTGCTAGTTGGAGGGGTAGCTAGTGCTCAAATCCCTTCTACGCAACATGCCAATGGAATTTCGTATATCACTGGCGGAGTCGGCGAGGAAGAATCATCTGCAATCGTTGCTGAATCTAAACAGTGGCCCCTCTTTTTAGAGCTGTCTCAATTAGAGAATGGCAGAGGAGTTTGGATTTTTGGAGCGAACATTAAGATTGTGAATGCCAAACAGCAGGTAGTCTTTGAAGCACAAGCGGATGGGCCTTATATGCTCATCAATTTGGATGCGGGCGATTATTTGATTGAAGCAAGCTATCAAGGTGTTATTCAAAAGCGGACGATTAGTCTAAAAGCCAATACTCCGCAAAAGATTTCCATCTTCTGGAAGTAAGCAATATTTGTCTTTATAGGCAGCTTACCAACTTCACAAAGTATTGTTTGATATTCACTAGAAAAGCCACCGTAAGGTGGCTTTTGTACATTCAGACCTAGTGGTTTATAATTCCGTAAGCAATTGAATTTAAAGAGATTATTTGGAAAAATCCCCTTTCATTTGTTTGACAGCCTAAAGGGGCTCTTGGACAATGCGTTTGGCGGTTTGATTTCTGCCAAAACTTTTCATGACTACACATATTTCCAATACACCAAGACACTCAAGCCCAGCGCTTCAAGCGCGCGCTTTGACTTGTGTAAGAGGTGAGCGTAAGTTGTTTTCAGGTTTGGATCTCGATCTCAGTGCAGGTGAGTGCTTGCATATACGCGGTGAGAACGGTGTAGGCAAGACTAGTCTACTGCGAATATTGACTGGTTTATCAAAACCAGAGGCGGGACAAGTGCTTTGGAATGATCAGACAATTTCTTCCGATCCCCGTATTTTTCACCGCGATGTTTTGTTTCTGGGGCATCGTGATGCACTTAAAGAAGAATTAACTGCGCTTGAAAATTTGCAGATGTACGCAGCACTAGATAATGTCGAACTCTCTTACGAGAAAGCTTTGGGTGCTTTAGTGCGTTTCGGTTTGCGTGGTCGAGAAAATTTGCCGGTGTATTGTTTATCTGCGGGTCAAAAGCGTCGGGTCCTCATGGCGCGTATGTTGACACGTGGTGCGCCTCTGTGGATATTGGATGAGCCCTTCAATGCGTTGGATGTGGCAGCTATCACGCAATTAGAACAATTGATTGCGGAGCACCTTGCTGAAAAAGGAATGGTGGTCCTGACAAGTCATCAGGCAATAACACTTCCCAATTTGAAGGTGCTAGATCTGTGAGCGCCTTATTTGCTATTGTTCATCGTGATTTACTCTTGGTCATGCGCCGTAAGAGTGAAGTGCTTACCGCATTATTTTTCTTTATTGTTGTTACTAGTCTCTTTCCTTTGGGTATTGGTGCTGATGCAGCGCTTTTACGAAAGATTGCTCCAGGGGTCATTTGGGTGGCCGCATTACTTGCTACTTTATTGGGTTTGCAACGAATGTTTGCAGCAGACTATATGGATGGCGCGCTCGAGCAAATGGCGCTTTCACCTTATCCATTGGTTTTATTGGTAGCGGGAAAAATTCTGGCGCACTGGATTGTATGTGGACTGCCTTTAGTAATTCTTGCCCCTATCATTGGTATTCAGTTTGATTTGGACGCTAGTTCGCTTTACGTATTAATGGGGACCTTATTATTAGGCACGCCCGTACTATCCCTTTTGGGCTCTATTGGTGCCGCTTTAACCTTGGGCGTACGAGGCGGGAGCTTGCTAATGAGTTTATTAATATTGCCTCTATATGTGCCGGTATTGATTTTTGGTGCAGGGGCGGTATATGCCAATAGCGTCGGGCTTGATGCTACGGGGCATTTTTCATTATTAGGCGCCTTATTGATTTTGGCTTTAGCATTTGTACCTTGGGTTAGCGCTACCGCAGTAAAGATTGCCATTGAATGACTGAGATAAATCACTTTTCGAATAATCGCTTAATTAACTGGTTCAAGTTATCGAGCCCAAGTACTTTTTATCCCGTTGCGGGTAAATTGATTCCTCTTTTTTGGGCGCTTACTTTGGTTTTTGGTGTAGCGGGTCTTTGGGTAAGTTTTTTTGTTGCGCCGGTGGATGCTGTGCAGGGACAGGGATATCGAATCATTTTTATTCATGTGCCTGCCTCATGGATGTCTATGTTTATTTATTTAGTCATGGCTGCATGGGCGGGAATCGGTTTAGTTTTTAATACACGACTATCTGCAATGATGGCGCAGGCCTTAGCCCCCATTGGCGCATGGATGGCATTTTTATCTTTATGGACTGGTGCATTTTGGGGTAAACCCATGTGGGGTGCTTGGTGGGTGTGGGATGCACGCTTAACCTCAGAGCTCATTCTGTTATTTCTTTATCTTGGTTTCATCGCATTGCAAGCTTCGATAGATAATCCGCGCAGAGCTGATAAAGCTGGCGCAATCTTGGCTTTGGTGGGTGTAGTGAATGTGCCCATTATTTATTTTTCTGTGAAGTGGTGGAATACGCTGCACCAAGGTGCTTCGGTCTCTTTAACCAAGGCGCCTGCTATGGCTCAAACCATGTTGCTAGGAATGTTATTGATGGCTTTGTGCTTCTGGATGTATTCAATTGCGGTTGGTTTGATGCGAGTTCGAACGCTTATTTTGGAGCGTGAAGCCCATGCGGATTGGGTGAGACAATTAGATGAGGTAAGAAGCTAATGTGGAATAGTCCGGCAGAGTTTTTTGCAATGGGTGGTTACGCACTCTACGTATGGAGTAGTTTTGGGGTTTGCGCCCTCGTTTTGATTTGGGAGCCTTTGAGTATTCAGATTCGTAAAAAGGCAATTATTCGTAGATTGAAGCTAGAGCGCATAGCTGAACAGTTTGATAGTGAAAGTCGTTAGTGAAACCGAGACATAAGCGTGCATTAATTATTGTTGCTGCATTGGCTGTCATAGGCGTTGCAGCACTGCTTATTTTGAATGCACTAAATAGCAATATTGCACTTTACGTCACGCCTAGTGAGGTGGCTGCAGGTAAGGCGCCACAAGGTCAAACTTTTAGGATTGGTGGCATGGTGAAGGACGGTTCATTAAAGCGCGATGGCTTAACTGTGCACTTTGTGATTACAGATTTAGTAAAAGACATTCCTGTTGCCTACACCGGTATCCTGCCTGATTTATTTAAAGAGGGTAAGGGTGCTGTTATCCAGGGGCGTATGAATGCCAATGGAGAATTTGTTGCAAGCGAAGTACTGGCCAAGCATGATGAAAACTATATGCCTCCTGAAGCAAAGCATGCTTTGGATCAGGCACAGAAAAATGGAAGTAGTAAATGATTCCTGAGTTTGGGCATTATGCGCTAGTCCTTGCGCTCTGTATTGCCTTGGTTCAAGGGGTACTGCCTTTGGTGGGCGCGCATTATGGTCGGCGGGAGTTCATGGTGCTTGCTAGGCCTGCTGCTCAAACAGGTTTCATGTTGTTGGCCATTGCATTTGTTGTGTTGGCGTGGAGCTTTTATGTCAACGACTTTTCTGTTCTCTATGTAGCTGAGCACTCCAACTCACAGTTACCCGTGATTTATCGCTTGGGTGCGGTGTGGGGTGGTCACGAGGGATCTTTATTGCTGTGGGTCTTTTTATTAAGTACTTGGACCTTTTTAGTTGCACAGCTCTCAAAGGCTCTAGATGAATTTATGGTTGCTCGGGTTATTGGTGTTTTGGGCTTAGTAACTAGTGGGCTGCTGTTATTTGTATTAACCACCTCAAACCCATTTGATCGTTTGTTGCCGGCAGCGCAAGATGGGCGCTCTCTCAATCCATTGTTGCAAGATCCGGGATTGGTATTCCATCCGCCGATGCTGTACATGGGATATGTTGGTTTCTCGGTGGCGTTTGCGTTTGCGATTGCTTCGCTCTTATCGGGCCGTTTGGATGCTGCATGGGCGCGCTGGTCACGTCCATGGACAACGGCGGCCTGGATCTTCTTAACCCTTGGTATTGCCCTGGGCTCATGGTGGGCTTATTACGAACTGGGTTGGGGTGGGTGGTGGTTTTGGGATCCTGTCGAGAACGCCTCATTTATTCCTTGGCTAGTAGGCACCGCCTTATTACATTCGTTGGCGGTAACTGAAAAGCGGGGTGGTTTTAAAAGTTGGACTGTACTTTTAGCGATTACCGCATTTTCCTTATCGCTCTTGGGCACATTCTTGGTTCGCTCTGGCGTTCTGACTTCGGTTCATGCATTTGCTACTGATCCAAAGCGCGGTATTTTTATTCTGATTTTTCTGTCATTGGTTGTTGGCTCTTCTTTAACGCTATATGCTTGGCGCGCACCTAAAAATACCTTGGGTGGGAAATTTAGTTTGAGCTCAAGAGAAACTTTTATCTTGCTAGGTAATGTGTTCTTGGTAGTTTCTGCTGGATCAGTATTGCTAGGCACCTTATATCCTTTGCTTATCGATGCATTACACCTGGGAAAAATTTCTGTAGGCCCTCCTTACTTCAATAGCGTGTTTGTACCCATCATGGTGCCTTTATTAGTGTTGATGGGTATCGGACCGTGGGCTCAGTGGAAGAACACCAATCTGTTGGCGGTGATAAAGCGCTTATGGCTTGCGGGAGGAGTCGCGGTCTTAGCGGGCGTCTCTATTCCATTGGTCATGGGGCAATTCACATGGCTAGCGGGATTGGGCTTCTTGTTAGCCTTCTGGATCATTGCCTCGGGCTGTCAACAAATTGTTCGGCAAGTGAAGGCTGGGAAGCCAACCCGCTCTTTTATTGGGATGCAAATCGCTCACTTAGGGATCGCTATTTTTGTGATTGGCGTCACTATGGTTGGTGCCTATCAGGAGGAAAAGGATGTACGCATGCTCGCAGGTGATTCTGTCAATGTTGGCGGCTATGAAATACAGTTAAAAGATGTTTCAAAAGTACCAGGTCCCAACTATGACGCAATGCGCGGCACTTTTTTATTAATAAAAAATGGCAAGACTCAAGCCACACTCTATCCTGAAAAGCGTAGCTATTTTTCTTCGACGATGCCAATGACAGAGGCGGCAATTGATGTCGGTTTAACACGGGATATTTATGTTTCCTTAGGCGAAGAATTAAACGACCGGTCTTGGGCAGTGAGGGTATATTACAAGCCCTTTGTTGATTGGATTTGGGGCGGCTGTTTATTAATGGCCTTAGGTGGTGTGCTCGCAATATCCGATAAGCGTTATCGGATGAAGTTAAAGAGAGGCGCATCATGAAAGCAAAATTTCTTATCCCCTTATTGATATTTATAGTTTTAGTTGTTTTTTTGGCTGTTGGGCTTAATCGTGATCCACGCGAAGTGCCTTCCCCTCTAATTAATAAAAGTGCGCCTGCTTTTGAAGTGCCTCAGTTAGCGCAACCACATAAAACATTCTCACCTGCCAGCATGAAAGGTCAGGTATGGATATTGAATGTCTGGGCATCCTGGTGCGTTGCTTGTCGTGAAGAGCATCCTGTCTTGGTGGAACTTGCTCAGTCGGGGAGGGCCCCCATTATTGGCTTAGACTATAAAGACAAGCGTGAAGATGCGTTAGCCATGCTCGAGAGACAAGGCAACCCATATGTGCTCTCTGCTTTTGATGCCAATGGTCGGGTAGGAATTGACTACGGAGTATATGGTGTACCAGAGACTTATGTAATTGATCAGGCTGGAATCATTCGCTTTAAGCATATTGGCCCAATTACTACGCAGATTTTGAATCAGAAAATTTATCCATTGCTAGGTGAGCTCAAAAAAATATGAAACATCTTTTTTTGGTGCTCGCTTCTGCTTTATCGTTGCATTGTGCATACGCGAATGATGCTGCTCCCTTAGCGGATGATCCAGTTACTGAGCAGCGTCTTATTGCTATCTCTGAAGAAATGCGCTGCCTTGTTTGTCAAAATGAATCTTTGGCTGGTTCGCGCTCGGATTTAGCGAATGATTTACGTAGAGAAATACGCACTCTTATTAAAGAGGGCAAGAGCGATGATCAGATTAGAAGCTTTATGGTGGAGCGTTATGGAGATTTTGTCTTATATCGCCCGCCTGTTAAGCCAATCACCTGGCTGTTGTGGTTGGGGCCATTTGTCATTTTGGCGATCGGCATTGCTTTCTTATTTTCTTATCTGCGTCGCCGTAATACTTTGGCAATCACTAAGACCTTAAGTGCAGAAGATAATCAAAAAATTGATGCGATCCTAAGTACCATTGATAGCAATGATCGGAAAGATGGCAATGGTTAGTTTCTTTATAGCTGCCTTTCTGCTGCTTGTATTGGTCTTCATTCTTTTATTAAGACCTTTGTTATTTGCTGGCAAGATTTCGGAAACCTCGCGTCGCCAGATGAATGCAGCGATATATCGTGATGAGCTAGAAAAACTGGCTGCTGAACACTCTGCTGGAATAATTAATGCGCAAGAGTACGAGATGAGTCACGCAGAAATGCGCCAACGGCTTTTTCAAGACACTAGTGAAGAAGACGATAAGGCTGTAATGGGGTCCACGAAAAAGGTAGTGATCGGCACTTCTATTTTTATCGTTCTATTGTCCGTGGTTTTATATGCCTCAGTTGGAGATGTCTTCCGGGTGGCACAGCATAATCAGCAAAAACCGATGACTCAAGAGGGCGTTGAGAAAATGGTTGCTGATTTTGCGCTCAAGATGGAAAAAGAACCTGACAATCTAAAAGGTTGGGCTATGTTGGCTCGCTCATATCGCATTTTGGGGCGTAGTGAAGATGCTGCCAAGGCTTATGCACGAGCTGGTAATTTCATCAACAATGATCCAGAGTTATTGGCCGAGTATGCTGATACTCTAGTGGCAGTTTCCAACGGTAATTTTTCAGGAAAGCCGTTGCAATTGATTCAGCAAGCCTTGAAGTTAGACCCCAATAATCTGCTGGCACTTTGGCTTTCTGGGTCTGCTGCATTTAACAGTGGCAATTACAAAATTGCCGCACAAACTTGGGAAATGCTTGCCAAGCAGTTACCGCCAGGTTCAGAAGAGGCGCGTGCCATTGAAACCTCTATTGGTGAGGCCCGCGCAAAGGGTGGCCTCTCTAATAAGACGCTACCTCTAGAAACCCAGGGTGTGAGCGGAAAGGTGGAGATTTCTGCTGATCTGAAATCAATGGTTAAGCCTGGAGATGTCTTAATGGTTATCGCTCGCAAACCGGGGGAGCGGATGCCGGTAGCAGTATTGAAAGTTCCTGTTGCGGAGTTTCCGATGAGCTTTGCTCTAACGGATAAATTAGCGATGAATCCTAATGCACCTATTTCCCAACTGTCAGAGGTATCACTTGAGGCAAGAATTAGCAAGACAGGGATGGCAAAAGTAGAATCTGGTGATTTGCTGTCTGTAGTACAAACGGTTTCATTGGGATCCAATCAAGCAAAGATCGTGATCAATCAAATACAAAAATAGCGTTATACAACTCTCTTAGAGGCAATATGCAATCATTCAAAAAATATATGTACAACCCATATGCTATTGCCTCAGGCTTTTTGCTTTTGTTAGCCTTTGTTTTTACTATTTTGTGGATATTGATTCCGCCGCCACCCAAATCAATCGAAATGGCTACAGGCTTTCCTGGTGGTTTGTATTACCAATTTGGTGAACATTTGAAGAAGGAACTTGCTTTAGAGGGCGTAAAACTCAAGGTGAAAGCTACTGGCGGAAGTATAGATAACCTTGCTTTGTTAAACGATCCAAAGTCGGGCATTCACTATGCCATGATCCAAGGTGGAGTGGCTGATGTAAACCAGTACCCACATTTGGTTTCAGTTGCAGGGATGTTTTACGAACCGGTTTGGGTATGGTATCGCGATGCTGCTTTTAAAAATGATGGTAACCGCTTACAGATCTTGGGACAGCTCAAGGGGAAACGGGTTTCTATTGGGAACGAAGGAAGCGGTACCTTGGCGTTAAGCACAGCCCTCCTAAAAGTCAGTGGTATTACTGAGAATGAAATTGCTGCCGAAAAATTAAAGCCCGATCAGGCAATTGCAAAACTGAAAAGTGGGGAATTGGATGCAGCATTTATTGTTGCTGCAGCAGAAGCCCCAGTGCTTGAAAAGTTCTACACAATTCCTGGTATCCGGTTGATGAACTTCGATCAAGCAGATGCTTACACAAGAAATCTACCTTATTTGTCTAAGGTAAAAGTTCCGCGTGGCTTGGTCAGTATTGAGCATGATCTTCCTCGCCAGGATATTAATCTAGTTGCACCCACTGCGACTTTAGTTGCTAATAGTAATGTTAGTCCGGCAATGATTTCTCTCTTGCTAAGCGCTTCATATGAAATTACAAAGTCTTATTCTCGCTTGCAAAAACCAGGGGAGTTCCCGTCGGGTGCTGGTATAGATTTCCCGTTGCATGTGGATGCTGAGATTTATTTAAAAGATGGACCCTCTTTTTTGCATCGCCATCTACCATTTTGGACGGCGGTGTGGGTTGGGCGATTTGCCAAGATCGTTATTCCGCTTATTGTGATTTTTATTCCATTATTTACCTACATACCTTCTTTAAAGAATTTTTTACTCCGTTTAAGACTTGCGCAGGTCTACGCAGAGCTGCGTGAGATTGAACAAAACGCCATGAACCCTGAGAAAAAAGAGAAAAATTTTAAAGAACTAGAGGGAATAGAGAGGCGCGTGAACAGTATTAAGGTATCTATGATGGAATCTAAAGAGCTGTATGATTTAAAAGGTCACGTAGGGGAAGTGCGAGCCCGTTTGACGCATTTATATTCATAATCTAATGCATCTATGACTCAAAAAAATTGCTTTGGAGAATTCATGTATTGAATCTGAGCTGTTTTTCCTTAAGTAGTTTTGATGATTTACCTGGCCTAAAATGTCCTCATGACAACACCAACCCTTTCTCCACCGTTAACGCCGGCTAAGGCAATACCTCAGGCTTTGCGTGAGGATGGCTTTGCCGTTGTCTCGGCTGAAGCGGTAGCTGAGATTTGCAATGTTTCAGCAGTGGCCTTAAAAGGTATGACTCAGTATTGGGAAGGCTTGCCTCGTGACCCCTATCTACGGGATGGAGGGCGCTACCGCTTTCGCCGACATGCTAGTTATGAAATTAAAAATGATTCTTTAATCCTGGTCCCGCATCGTGCACATTGGCAGTCGGTAGATTACAACGCATTACACGGTGGAATAGAGCGTTGGTTTGAGCCTATTCAAGCTACTTTAACCAATAACCCTACATGGCAGGCTGTATTGCTTGGTTTGGCAAATCTGCTCAGTGGGCTTAAGCCAGTCGTCAGTTGGTTTGTGGAGGCACATCAATTTCGAATTGATACTACGGATGGAATCGGTCGCCCTACACCAGAGGGCGCCCATCGCGATGGGGTTGACTTTGTCGCGGTCTTTTTATTGGATCGCGTTGGTATTCAGGGCGGTGAAACTCGAATCTTTGATGCGACTGGGTCGACAGGATTGCGTTTTACTCTGTCTCAACCGTGGTCCTTATTGTTGATGAATGACGAGCGCATGATTCATGAATCTACTCCAATTCGGCCTTTAGTAGATTATGGATATCGTGATACCTTGGTGTTGACTTTTAGATCGAATGGCTTTCAAGAGTCCCCAAACCGTAGCCAACAATAACTTTATATACGACCGTGCCAGACCTCTATCGTGTTGCGTGTGCCGCTGGATTTTCTGGCGATAGATTAGGTGTTGCCAAACCCCTGGTGGAGGAGCTGCAAAGATTGGGTGGTCCCAGCTGTTTGATTTTTGAAAGTCTTGCAGAAAGAACATTGGCACTGGCACAGTTAGAGCGTCGACAGAACAAAGAATTGGGTTACGAGCCATTGCTCGCAGAAATGTTATCTCCTATATTGGCAGATTGTGTTAGAAATCGTATCCCCATCGTAGGAAATTTTGGCGCAGCAAATCCTCGCGCTGCTGCTCAGCTAATACAACAATTAGCGCGTAAGCAAGGCGTTGAAAACATCAAGATTGCCATTGTTCAGGGTGATGACATCACTGCACCAGCATACGACATGCTAGTTAGTGGTTCATTGTCAGAGAAGGATCAACAAATTCTTAAAGGCAGTGCACTGGTTAGTGCAAATGTTTACTTGGGTGCAAAAGAAATTGCCGATGCTTTGCATGCTGGAGCACAAGTAGTTGTGACAGGTCGTGTTGCAGACCCGGCACTCACAGTTGGGCCGTTGATGGCTTACTTTCAGAAAAGTTGGGATGATTGGGATTTTTTAGCGGCTGCCACTATGGCTGGTCATTTGCTTGAGTGTGGTGCGCAAGTCACGGGAGGCTATTTCGCGGATCCAGGCTATAAGGATGTACCCGACCTGAGTCATTTAGGCTTTCCGATAGTGGAGTTTGATCGGCAGGGAACAATTGTTATTACTAAACCCGCACATTCTGGAGGTCTAGTAAGTCGCATGACGGTGATAGAGCAACTCCTCTATGAGCTGCATGATCCAGCCTGCTACTTAACGCCTGATGTTATAGCAGATATTACTGCAGCAGAAGTGTTTGAACAGGGCGAAAATCGAGTGCAAGTTATTGGTATTCAGGGGCATCCAAGACCTACCACTTTAAAGGCCAATATTTGCATTGATGGCGGTTGGCTTGCTGAGGCGGAAATATCTTATGCAGGGCCGCGTGCCTATGAGCGAGCACAACTCGCTGCGCAAATCATTCGAGATCGACTGGGTAGTGTGCTGAATTTACGAATTGATTTGATTGGATCATCTAGCTTATTTGCGAGTGATTCAGGTAAAGGGCCAACTATAGTTGCGCAAGACTACATAGATATCCGTTTACGTGTTGCTGCAGCTCATCATGATCGCGCTATAGCAATGCAGGTTTGTCGGGAAGTCACCGCACTGTATACCTGTGGTCCGGCTGGCGGTGGTGGAGTGAGGACAAATCTCAAACCTCGTCTGAATACCCTAGTGGGCTTTGTGCCGCGAGAGAAAATTGAGACATCATTTGAGTTTTATCAGGAGATTGAGATTTGAGTGCGCCATCTTTGCCGCTCTATAAGCTAGCCCATGCTCGCACTGGCGATAAGGGCTCGCGTTCAAATATTAGTGTGATTGCATATCAGCGCAAGGATTATGAGAGACTGCAAAAAGTGCTGACAGCAGAAAAAGTCAAAGAGCACTTTGGGTTTCGTAATCCCAGCTCCGTCATACGCTATGAGTTGCCAAAATTAATGGCTTTTAATTTTGTGATTGATGATCTTTTGGATGGAGGAGTAAACCTCTCCCTTAATCTCGACTCACATGGCAAAAGCCTTTCTTATTGGCTGCTGTCTATGGAAGTCGAGATGGAGTAATGTCTTACTCTGGCTCCATGCCTGCAGCTTTGATCGCTTGAGCCCATTTAGCAGTTTCTAGTTTAATTTTTTGAGCAAGCGCCTCAGGTGTGCCGGGCTGAGTTTCAAAGCCCATTGAAGCAAAACGTTCTGTTAATTCTTTTGATTTAGCTGCCTCATTGATGGCTTTGTTCAACTTCATGACTGCATCTTTAGGCATGCCTGCAGGACCAAAAACGGCAAAGAAGGCGATCAATTCGTAATTCTTGATACCGAGTGCTTCATTCACAGTAGGCAGCTCTGGTATTGCTGGCGAGCGTTTGAGAGAGGTCACCGCAAGGCCGCGAATTTTTCCGGCTTGCACTTGCGGCAAAGTCACAGCAAAATCCGCCGTAAACATATTCACTTGGCCACCAATTAAATCTGTCATTGCATTGGGGCCACTTTTGTAAGAAACGCCAGTCATTTTGATATCAGCTGCACTGGCGAGCATTTCAGATGAGACGCGCTGAGAGGTACTCGCATATGCGAAAGTGATTTTGCCAGGATCCGCTTTTGCTAGTGAAACTAGTCCGTTTAATGATTTCACAGGGAGATCATTGTTTACAGTCACGATGAGCGGCACAGATCCAAAATAACCAATCGGTGTAAAAGCAGTGTCTTGGTTGTAAGGTAAATTTTTGACTAGACTTTTGAGTGCGGCATTTGTACTGTTAGTGCCAAATAACAAGGTGTAGCCATCGGCGGGGGCTTTGGCAACAACATCTGCCCCAATCATGCCATTGGCTCCTGGGCGATTTTCAATGACCACTGGCTGTCCAAGCGAGTCAGCCATTTTAGCTGCAAAAGCTCTACCGATTTGATCGGTGGCGCTACCTGCCGCAAAAGGAACGATAGCCTTAATAGGTTTAGAGGGGTAGTTGTCCGCGAATGATGTTGTGCTAGCTAGGCTGAGAAGCAGAGCAAAGCTATAACCTAAAATACCGATTTTTTTCATATTGCCTCCTAGTTGTTTTTTCTTAGTGTAGCTTTTATTGCCATTATTAGGGAAAGTCTTAATCCATATGGGCGAGTAGAATAGATTCACGTTTGTACTAATACTTTATGCGCTTTCAATCTACCGGCTACACACCACTTATGCTCATGGCGCAGACCTGCGCTTTACTGGGTTTTGCCTGCTATGCCGTTGTTCTAGCGCCACTACAAGAGGAATGGCATTTAACTAACCTTGAGTCGGGTTTAATTGCTAGTGCATTTTTCTTTGGCTATATGCTGGCAGTCCCGCTGGCGACCGCTTTGACAGATCGCATAGATGCCCGAAAGGTTTATTTGGTTGGCGGTCTATCTGCTACATGCGGTTTGTTAGGTATGTCTTTATTAGCCCATAATTTTTGGACTGCTTTATTGTTTATGGCAATTAATGGTGCAGGTCTGGCAGGCACGTATATGCCGGGACTAAAAATCTTATCTGATCGTATTCAGTCAGGAGAATTAACGCGTCATATTGCTTTTTATACTGCGTTCTTTGGTATTGGCACTGGATTTTCTTATTTATGTTCTGGTTGGATCTTAGGCGCTCTTGGTTGGCATTATGTATTCGGAATTATTGCTCTAGGCCCATTCACCGCCTTCTTAATTGTTTTGATCTTCATACCTCCTTTGACCCAGGAAAAATGGAAGGGTCCCATTCAGATTCGTTTGCACGACATTTTTCCTTTGGATAAGTGGAAGTTAGTATTACAAAATAAGAAGGCCTCCGGCTTTATTTTTGGATATACCGCACATTCGTTAGAGTTGTTTGCATCAAGAAGTTGGATCGTTGCATTTTTTACTTTTTGTACTGTTGCCTCTGGCGAAAACTTTTTTCTAACGGCAACTACGTTAGCCGGGGTAATTAATTTTTTTGGTGTACCTTCATCGATATTGGGTAATGAAATTGCATTAAAGCTGGGACGGCAAAGGTGGGTGTTTATTGTGATGCTGACCAGTGCTGCAATGGGGATTTCATTAGCGCTGTCGACTGGTCACTCATGGTGGTTGATCATTGCGCTTGCAATAGGCCATGCCATTTTTATTATGGCTGATTCAGCTACATTAACTGCTGGTCTGGTTATTAGCGCCCAAGAAAACATCAAAGGCGCTGCAATGGGTTTGCACTCTTTAATGGGTTTTGGGGGCGGTTTGATGGGCCCTGCTATTTTTGGGTTTGTCTTGGATATTGCTGGTTCACGATCCTCGCAAGCTGCCTGGGTGTGGGCGTACGTGGCGGTAGTGATGTGGGGTGTACTTTTTGTTTTCTATGAACGCCACAATGGTTGGGTAGAAGAAAAACATTCTTAATCGATGACACAAGGTAATCACCTTACTTGCTATCACTGCTCCAGCAGTATTTTGCCTGGCGATTTGATTGAAGCAGAACTTGGCGGAGTACAACGTCAATTTTGTTGCCCAGGATGCATGGCAATCGCGCAAACGATTCATGGGGAAGGATTGGAAGTTTTTTATGCAAGGCGTTCTCAGAGTGGTGAGAAGCCGGCTGCCTATTTGGCTTCAAATGAAATTCCTGAAAAACTCAAGCCTTACGATGATCCCTCATTGCGTGGCAGATTTACCAGGCCATATGGGGAGGCTGGAGAATTAGAAGCCACACTGCGGCTTGAAAAAATTCGATGTGCAGCCTGTGTATGGTTATCAGAGCAACACTTGCGCCGTATACCCGGCGTTAGAGATGTGCAGATTAATTATGTGACGCAAAAAGCCATCGTGCGTTTTGATCCTGAAAAGGCCAGCTTAGCAAGATTATTATTTGAGATCGAACGTATTGGTTACGAAGCATGGCCATTTGAGCCATCGCTTTCGGTGGAGCGCGCAAAAAAAGAGAAGCGTCAATTACTGACTCGGTTAGGTGTGGCGCTGTTAGGAATGATGCAGGTCATGATGTATGCATGGCCAACCTATGTGAATGCTGACATTACGCCTGAGTTTGAAATTTTGCTAGGTTGGACTAGTTGGGCGCTCACTGTACCCGTCATGGTTTACTCGGCTGGGCCAATTTTTCAGGCAGCGTGGCGCAGTATTCAAACCTTCAGACAAACACATATGCTTGGGATGGATGTGCCGATTGCTTTAGCGCTGGCTTTAGCTTTCACTGCTGGCACGATTAATCTCATCAAGGGATCAGGACAAAGTTATTTTGATTCAATCACCATGTTCGTGGCATTTATCTTGGCCGCCCGTTACGTTGAATTATTGGCTCGACAAGATGCGCAGGGTGGTGCAGAAGCCTTAGCCAAGCAATTGCCTGCAACATGCGAGCGTTTAGCGAATTATCCTGATGCACAGCAGGTGGAGGTGGTGCCTGTTGTTAATTGCAACCCTGGCGATGTATTGCGCGTACCGCCAGGCGAGGTAGTGCCTGCGGATGGGGTCTTAATTGAGAATGTGAGTGCGCTTGATGAATCTCTGCTTACTGGCGAATCTAAGCCTGTTGAGAAAAAAATTGGAGACCGCATATATGCGGGTACTCATAATATTTTGAATCCTCTCATCATGAGGATCGATGCAGTTGGTCAATCCACTAGGATTGCTGGCATTGCTTCGTTATTGGATCGAGCATTATTAGCAAAGCCGGTTATGGTTAGTCTTGCTGAAAAGTGGGCAGCCTATTTTGTTGCGTTTTTATTATTAAGTGCGTTTGTATCTGCTGCAGTGTGGCTGTATTTTGATCCTAGCCAAGCCTGGACCGTGCTCGTATCTGTTCTTGTCGCAAGTTGTCCATGCGCGTTATCACTGGCTGTTCCTACAGCAATGGCAGCTGCGCAGGGCGCGGTAACCAAACTGGGTTTGCTGATTGTTAGAGGGCATGTATTAGAGGGTTTGGTTCAAGCTACCGATCTTGTTTTGGATAAAACGGGTACGTTAACAATGGGACAGCCAGAGCTGCAAGAGATTATTCATCTGCGTCCAGGTTGTCGTCGCGAAGATGCTTTAGCACTAGCCATTGCATTAGAGGCGGGTCAAAGACATCCATTGGCACTTTCACTTTTGCGCGCTGCAGAACTGGAAAATCTCTCTCCAGCGGAATTAACTGCACCGGTAATTAATCAGCTTGGCAAAGGATTGAGTTCCGGTCCTTATCGCCTGGGAAGTGCAGCCTGGCTTGGTTTGCCCCAACATCTTGCAACACGAGATGCAGGTCAATATGGGCAAGTGTATTTAGCTGATGATGAGGGATTGATTGCCACCTTTGTATTTTTAGATACCCCAAGAGCGGGTCTTCATAATTTATTGCAAGCCGCTCACTCTAAAAATATTACTGTGCATTTGATATCTGGCGATGACCCCCTTACTGTTGAATGGTGGGCAAAACAGGTTGGCATCAAAAGTTATCGAGGTGCTTGTACGCCAGAAGAAAAGTATGAATATATTGAGCGCTTACAACATGAAAAGCGTTTTGTATGGGCGATTGGTGATGGTGTCAATGATGCGCCCTTGTTGGCTCGTGCAGATATTTCAATTGCGGTAGGTGCTGGAGCACCGCTGGCTGCAGCAGGCGCTGATGCTATTTTGACGGCCAACTCTTTAGAACCGTTGGCAAAAACGCTGGCCTTGGCTGAAAAGACTAAACGCATCATCAAAGAAAATTTATTGTGGGCGCTAATCTATAACGTACTAGCGATTCCTGCGGCTATGTTAGGTCTAGTGAACCCTTGGGTCGCTGGAATCGGCATGTCCCTGTCTTCTCTCGCGGTAACACTAAATGCCTGGCGCTTGAGAAAGGCTTAGACTAGAGGGATGGAAAGTCTCTTTATTTTGATTCCACTGTCATTGCTGTTAGTAGGTCTTTTGGCGTGGATTTTGCGCTGGTCTGTTAAAAGCGGACAGTTTGACGATCTGAGCGGTCCGGGCGAGTCCATCTTGATGGATGACGATGCGCCGGCACCACAAAAAGTTAGTGATCACTCCAAAAAATAGTCAATAAATACATAGACTTGAACGATTTAAGGGTATTTCTTATTGGCAATGATGATTTTGCCACTCCCTTTTTGATATAGATCAAACCCCGCTTAGGGCCTCAATTCGATAATTCATCCAGTCTATTTGGATTATGTCGCTGTTTGGTCACAAAAAAGGAGAAACCATGGGACTTACCGTGGGGGGTAATCAAGATACCTTCAATTACAAGGTTATCAGCCA
>JACCDO011967166.1_pt1 | contig 24237 bp, 17 predicted proteins | sample 7446101 | NCBI WGS metagenome assembly JACCDO01 (sample SAMN15323440, study PRJNA562643) | freshwater metagenome | isolation source: river surface water | place: USA:Blue River Watershed | collected 2017-08-16
TTGACACAATGTATTAATTTTTTTGACACAATATATCCCTCTATACTCTATACTATGCCATACACTATCCGCAAACTACGCCATCCAACCAAACGCCGTAGTTGCAACCAAGTTTACAACACCCAAAATAAACGTGTGTTTTCCAAATGCACCACCCCAGCAAAGGCCCGTCGTCAGCTCCGGCTTTTGCGCGCCATCACATATAATAATTTCAAACCCACTCGTCCCAGAAAAACAAAAAGAATAACTCGGCGCAAAAATACATAAAGTTATCACTCATGTATATGTAGTTTCCTCAACAAAATACATATATAACTCAATAACCCATGTCTTACCAATACAACATTGTTGTGTCCAATGAACAACAAATCATCATTGATAATGTTATTAATGGACACAACGTCCAAGTCGACGCTTGCGCCGGCTCCGGCAAATCCACCACTATATTTTCCACCGTTGCCCGTCTCCCTCACAAACGTTTCATCCTCCTTACTTATAATAAATCTCTCCGACTCGATGCAATCCTCTCCATAGAATCCCGCGGACTCAAAAATGTCGAGGCACACACTTTCCATAGTCTCGCCGTGAAATATTACCTATCGGAAGCCCATACCGATTGCGGCATTCGCAAAATCGTATACACCAATATGCCACCACGAACCACCATCCCCCCATTCCATATACTCGCATTAGACGAAACACAAGACATGTCCTTCCTCTACTTCCAACTCATGTCCAAATTCGTAAAAGACGCCGGCACTCCTATTCAACTATTTGTCCTCGGGGATTACAAACAATGCCTCTACGAGTTCAAAGGAGCCGACCCCCGATTTTTGACACATTTTCATCGGGCTTGGGAGAAACACCCGATGATTATTCCCGCTCCATTTGTCACATGTAAACTCAGCACATCGTATCGTATTACCGATGAAATGGCAGCATTTGTGAACCACGTAATGTTGGGAGAAACCCGGCTGATTGCAACGCGGACTGAAAACAAACCAGTTGTATATATCACGAATAGTCGTGTAAATATTGAAAACACGGTTGTTTATCATATCCGTCAATTGATAGAATCGGGTGCAGCCACACCAGCGGACATATTTGTGTTGGGTGCATCCACCCGAGGAGGAAAGATGAAGCGTATGGAAAATGTATTGGTGGAGCGGGATATACCATGCCATGTTCCTATATTTGAGTCGGAGGAGATAGATGATAAGGTCATAGATGGTAAGATAGTGTTTTCTACATTCCATTCGGTGAAAGGTCGCCAGCGCAAATATGTCTTGATAGTGGGGTTTGACAATTCCTATTTCAATTTCTATGCACGTGATGCCGACCCCGATATTTGCCCCAATACATTGTATGTTGGATGCACACGAGCGACACACCAATTGTTTTTATTGGAGACAAGTGACACAACAAAAGACCGGCCATTGCCATTTCTCAGGTTGAATCATCACGAGATGAAACAGCAGCCGTATATTACGTTTAAAGGTAACCCCAAATTGTTATATGCGGACCAAATATCGGCGGGTGGTTCGGCCAGTGATAATGAAGATGAGTTGATGGGAGCAGAATGTAAAACCGACGATGGTATATATGAAGTTACACCGACATCACTGATTCGATTTTTACCGGAAACATTGCTTATGAAATTGGCGCCATTATTGGACTCGATTTTTGTGTCGGAAACGCCGGAATTAACCCCGGACGATGAAATCCCAACACCTAATATTATTCAGACTTCCGGAGGTATGCATGAGGAAGTGAGTGATTTGAACGGCATTGCAATACCCAGTATATACTATGACCATTTACATTCCAAACATTGTCCGGATTCAGATGTGTCAATTGGGTCAGCCATTTTGTGGTCACATATTCAATGGGAGTTGGATGAGATGCGCCCGAATGAACATAAGTTTCTCAAATCAGTAGCGGCGAGTTTGCCGGCGAAATATGACACACCTGCGGATTACTTATTTTTGGCAAATGTGTATATGGCAGTCAAAGAACGAGTATATTTCAAAGTGAAACAAATTGCCCCCGCCGATTACAATTGGCTACGACCCGACTTAGTAAAACGTTGTGTCGCCAGATTAGATAAAATAATTGGGCAGGAATGTAGGAAGGAGAAACCGCAAATTGAGCATACTATAGTAGACAAGACGGATAAGACGGCCGCGTATCATGATATGATAAATGGTGTGTTGTCGGCGCATTTTCCTGGAAAGAAATTCCGTTTTACAGCGCGAGCGGATTTGATTACGGAGAAATGTTTATGGGAGTTAAAATGCACGTCGATATTATCGGAGGAGCATAGATTACAATTAATTATCTATGATTGGTTATGGCGTATTGTGTCAAATACAATGGATGGTCAACGCCGTAAAACAAAGAATTGTCCGATGTTGCGACGGGCGAAGTTAGTAAATATCAAGAGTGGTGAAATATTACGTATAGAGGCAACCTTTGAGCAATTAACAGAGATAGTAGTAGAATTACTTAAGTCTAAATATGTTAAAGAGCCGTTGAAAACCGACGAAGAATTATGGGAAGATTGTGATACATATGTTGTGTCAATGTCTACTATGGAAAATGCGAAAACAACGGTAAGTAATGATGATACTACTATTATCTAAACATATATACGAATATGATGACAGAAATAAATAATGTGTTTATTGCACTGGATAGTAACAATGAAATATCGCCAATGAAATATCCGTGTATTGCCCATAATAAATCAACAATAAATATGGATACCATGGAGAACATAGATACTCCACGAAAGTTTTGATGTTTGATGGAATGGAATGCTTGTGGTGCGAGTTGTATACTTCCCAATAATGGGGCCAGAATAGCAACTGCTCGTGCAATATAGTAAAATGGTATCATATTTATATTTGTATATACAATGTATATATACAAATACTCATGTTATGGGTTGGATAGAATTATGTAAATGTGTTGCACGTTCAATCATAGTATTGATTCGGTCTTCACCACAAAAGAATACAATAACTCGTATTAGTATGGGTTCCATTTCACGTTTGTATTGATAAGAACGTGATTTATATAGTGTTAAAAATTGGGTTAATTGACACAAAAAATCTCGGGTAGATGGGTCGCGTTTCAATTCCATTGCAATAATTGACCTATTCCGTCCTAATTGTGTCAAAAACATATTCCATTCATTCATTTTTATGCATTCAATTTGACACAACAATGTTTACTATAAAATATATACATATGTTTTCTTTTACATATATTTTGTGTCGATATAGTTTATATTTTCCTCCTTCTGGTTTTTTGTTTTGACACAACATGTATAACTGGTAATTTTGACACACGATTTTGTCGCCTTGTTTTTTGTAATGCGACAACTGCTTTTTTACATTCTTCTGTTGGCTCGCGTTGTTTATAACAATGATATTGTGGCGATGTCGGCGACGGCGGCTTCGCCGCCTTTATTTGCCCCCCTTTTTTGCGATACATCCAAACTGACCGGATTTTATTACTCATCATTCCTTGTAATCCTATTTCCGATTCATATACAAAATCCGTAATTTTCTCTACATCATTCATCAAAAAATCCATGATTTTTCCAGCAGTTGTGTCACCAATATGTATGCCAAAGTAACATCCGGGTTGTAAACATCGGCATACTTGTTTAAATAATGGTGTATAAAAGTCCTTTATCCAATCCTTATATTCCGGATTCGCCGGGTTATACATCTCATAATCAAAAAACGGTGGACTGGTAAATGCGAAATCAAACGAATTATTCTCATATGTCTGAATTCCTATTTCAAATGGCAATGACACAATCTCAAATGAATTATTATATCGCATCTTATCTTGTGTCAATTCCTCGTGAACATAACCACCATATCGCATTATCTCACTATAACCATATCGCAAATTCCGGTTTGGGTCAAACCCTACATATTTTTTCACACAACTTGCCACCATCGCACCAGTTAATCGGTCACCCCAGCCCGCACATGGGTCCAACACTCGTGTAGCGCCGAAATACTCATATAATGCCCGGGCATATCCCGGCATGAAGTTAGTAGCTAATTTATATCCTTTATTATTGGTGTTGGGGATGGCGTATGTCCATTTGGCTTCTTGTTGGTCGCGGCTATGGATGATGAGGTCGGCGAGTCCGGATTTGGGGTTGTTCCAAACGTCCCAGAAGCTGGGTAGGTCGATGGGTTTATCGAGTTTTTTGTTGAAGTGTTTGAGTCGTGTTTTGAGTATTTCTTCTTCTTGAATTGCGCGGGTAAAATTGGATGGTTCATCTGATTGGAGAGTGAATAGAGCTTTAAACCCGGGGTTATTTTCGATTAAAAACGGGCGTTCATTGCGTATTCTGTCGAGTAATTGTTCACAATTTACTGTGTCAATTAATTTGGGGAAATTATCGGGAATGTTGGTAATATCAGCATGTTCTTTTTCCAAGATGTCATTTATTTTGGAAATATCGGTTTCAATGTATTTTTTGGGGGGTTTATTACCACCTTCACTACTAAATGATATACCAAATCCTCCAATAAAACGTCGAAATAGTTGACTAAATGATGAAGAATTAGTTTCAGTATTCATATATAATAATGTATGGGTTAGTTTTTGGATAATTGGGGGTGTTTATCACCGGACCGATATAGATTACATTTCATATAAATTGGCATAAATTCCACATAATAATTGTTCATTGTCTACATGTGCGTATTGCCCTCCCAATACATATTTATTAAAAAATCGCAATTGGTCTGACACATCTGAAATACTGGCTAATGGTTTTGATTTCAAATCATTGTATTTTTGCATCATATCGTTAAATTCCATCATATGTTGAAATCCCCATTTTTCTTTAATATTTGATTCAGCCATACGATTACGTATTTGTAACTTTCGTGAAAAGAATTCCGGATACGGTGAATACAAATACTTCAATATAAATAATGGCTTTGACACATACGGATACTTAAAATTGTGTCGTCCCAACCAATACGGATTCTCCATTGTCCGCATACGATGCATATAACGATTGTAATGATTATTCAAATACCTCTCCTCTTCCGTCTCCTCTTTTCCGTCATCCTCATCCGACTTGAAATAATATTTATGTTTCTGCTTAATTAATGCCGTCCCATGATTCACTCGCGATTTCATCCCTACATCATCGTCTATTAAACTCACCGAAGATATACGTATCGCATCGACACCTTCATCCAACTGCGCGAAAACCGGGTTATTTTTCCGGCGAAATCCCACCGTAAAAAGAAACTCCGTAGTAGTAAGTGCTAATCTCCAATCGCGATTTTCAAACGAGTTTTCATATCCGGCTACTTCATTGTCGGTATTTACTGCACAAAAATCGGGTAACCATGTGTCAACAATATTCCACGTCGACGGCGCTTCGCGTCGGATAATATCTACACTTGCATCAGTGCTTTTGTGGTTAATTAGCACGGCACAATTGAACATGGGAGCATGATGTCGAATCCAATATTTCAATAATGCTTCTTCATTATAAAAATGACTAATCAAAATTGTCCGATGAAATACAGATGATGGACGGGTATAATCGGTTGGATTGGCATAATATCGTGTGTCAATCTCTTCAAATATCAATCGTTTTTCTCCGGAAGTTGACACATAATAAACCGCGGGTTGAGGATATGGAACAATTAAATATGTTTCCTTACCCTCACGTAATTTACGAACTCGATTACATATCTCATCTATGAAATTCCATGCAAATACTAATACAACAATTGTGTCAGATTTATCACCTCGCAATCGCTCCGGGGACACAATCGGATATGCATTGTTTGTCGCAAAATATCCCTGCTTCACCGGCGAATCATCCACTATATATTTCAATCGTGATATACCACCTATATAATTCAATATAGTCATACCTTTCGCCGCAGCACCATACCCTACCACCGACACGCCCTTTTTCGCGAATTCGTCGATTTTTGCATGTATCCACGTCTTCAAATGGCGGATTTTCTCTACATAAATGTAATACATTAATTCGTCATATAATCCAATGTTCTTTTCATACTGGTATATTTCGTGTGTGTGAATGGGTGGATAATTGCCGCGTTGTGTCTGTAAAACAAATACATATGATGTTCCATGGACGGCTACTTTCGACACATCGCATAATTCTAATCCCGCCATGTTGGCAGCAATATTCATAGATTCCACTGTGAAAAAAGACATATGTTCATGATATGCTGTGTCAAACTGTCCTAATTCTATCATATTCGCCTGGGAGGTTTGCACATACAATACAGTATTATCTGTCATCACGCGTTTACATGCGGCTAAAAATGCCACGGGGTCGGGAACATGTGCGCAGACATTCTGTGCGACAATTATATCTAATTCTGGGTATTCGGGTATGGCATCTTTCCCCCAAAATCCGACTGTAACATTGTGTCCATTGCGGCTGCTGATTTCATATAGGTTGCGTGCCGGGTCATATCCGTATGTTTTCCATCCCAAATCGCGATATTGGTTTAATAGCGACCCATCATTACATGCAATTTCCAAAACAGTGCCTCCTTGTGGTCGTCCCGTCGTAGTTTTGATGGCGAACTCGTGGAAATAGTCGCGCATGGTTTGGCTGGTTCCGCTCAAATACACATAATCACTGAACATTTGTTCAGGTGGAATAGTATATGGTATTTGTGTGTGTGAACATGCCGTGCATAGACACAATTGTAGTGGATATTCGGGTAATTGTGCTTCCGGGTCAGTGAGATAATGATTTGCATTTGGTTGATTACCAAAATTGAAAATGAGGCGCATATTTTGTTCGGATTTGCAAATACGGCATTTGACAGTTTCCCATTTGCGCAAATAATCGGGTGACCAACACACATGTTCCAAATCCCGCATCAAATCTTCGAAAATAATGCGATTTGTTCCCTGCCATTGAATACCCAAATCATCGACAATTTTGCGGGTGGACATCGAAAAACCGATATTGTAATTCATAGTATTATCATCCGAGGTAAATTGTGTATTACAACCAGTTATACACGCCAATTCATTTGCTATATTGGCGACTGTGCAATTGAATGATGCTACGTTGTAGATAGTATGTTTTCCGGGAATATATCTGTGAGAATTGGACACAAGTTTTTGGACAATTTCGGCGAGGTCTTGTGTCCAGACAATGGCACGGTTTTGGTCTGCACCAAATACATTGACTTTGCCGAATAGGACAGCTTGCCGTAATAGTGCAGTATGAACCAAATTATACCGTTGTTTGGGAGATAGACCAACAACTGTTCCTAATCTGAGACCGATAGTATGTATGTGTCCAATAGTTTGAATATTCTTTTCACGTAGATACATAGAATATGTGTAATGGTCGAATAATTGTGTGTTTAAAACTGCGGTTTCGCTGGGTTCAGATGCACCGAAACCCTCATATAAAGATGCCGTGCTGGCATATATGAGTAATGCACCGGGACGCATATGATTTGCAAGTTCCATGATATCGCAAACATTTTCATCGAAACTTTGGGAGAAAGCAGTGTCATTGTTATTGCATTTTAAACGTCCAGAAAGACCACCTAAATATATAATAATATCATATGTGTCAATATCTTGATGATTATTTCTGTGAATGTGGGCCATGTTTTCAATCCGTGTTGACAAAAATGAACCCAAATAACCATTATGTCCTACTATTGCAATTTTTTGTGTATTTTCTGACATAGTTTTATATACAAAAATACTATGTTATAATTCCCAAATAATAACACATCTTTTCTCAAAATTTTCACAGTTGTGTCAAATTTTCACAGTTGTGTCAATATAATTAATATTTTGGCGACACAGCATATATGCGTTTTGTTTAGTGATTTTATCGGTATTTTTTACAATGTTGAAATAACATATACAATATGGATACATATACTACTCGTGATATTCCCCCGTTTGACGGCTCGTATAATATGCCTCCTTTTGACCCATCCCATTGCCATTATGACCCCTCACATAATCATTATGACCCATCCTATAACCATTATGACCCATCCTATAACCATTATCCCCACGATGAAGATAATAATTCATGCGATATGAATACTTCATGTGTATATAATGGCCGTGATGGCCGCGACGGCCGCGATGGTCGTGATGGCCGAGATGGCCGAGATGGTCGCGATGCATGCGCTCGTCCTGGCCCCCGCGGTCCTAAGGGTGAACGCGGTTGCCCTGGTGAACGCGGATGCCCTGGTGAAAAGGGTGATAAGGGTGACCAAGGCGATAAGGGTGACCAGGGTGATAAGGGTGACCAAGGCGATAAGGGTGACCAAGGCGATAAGGGTGACCAAGGAGATAAGGGCGACCGAGGAGATAAAGGTGATAAGGGTGACCAAGGAGATAAGGGCGACCAGGGAGATAAGGGCGACCGAGGAGATAAAGGTGATAAGGGTGACCAAGGAGATAAGGGCGACCAGGGAGATAAGGGCGACCAGGGAGATAAAGGTGATAAGGGTGACCAAGGTGACAAAGGAGACCAGGGAGATAAAGGTGATAAGGGTGACCAAGGAACTTTCGCGTATACATTCTTACATGTATATTCTACAGAACCCCAGAATGTATTGACTGAAGAACCAATTATTTTTTCTGACACAACTGCCGTAATCGGTAATTGTGCATTTGACCCGAATACGGGTAATGTTTGGGTATGGCAACCAGGATTTTACTATTTGTCCACTATGATTCACCATCGTGAACCCTGCCAATTCTCCGTCATCAAAAACAATGTATTTGTTGCACCTGGCGGTATTTTCTCCTCCCCCACTGGAGCTACCCAAAGCGCGAATTTTCTTATTCTTCACGTTCTGCCGGAAGATATTATCACTGTAACTCCCAACAGCCCATTCGGTCTTGCATGCAAAATCGAAATTAAAAACCACACCTCATTCGCACCATCTATCGAACTTAACGGAACCAGTGGAGCCGGTAGTGCAATGCCCGATGTGAATTCCAGCTTAACCCTTATTCTACTTCAACCGGGGGTATTTGTCCCTCCTCCCCTCTAAAAATCGAGGATGTGTAGGTCGACCCCCCAAATAAGTATTTCAAAAAAATTAACCAGCACAAATGTATTACAATCTATACAGTTGTAGATTACAACTAAATTATTACGCGTAAAAATCATATAAATAACACCTGTAGTAATATTATATGATTTATTAAATAAATGTCAATCATTTTGACACATCCCCGAATTTCTGCGTTCTATGCCGCTAATCCACATATAAATCCTGAAGAAATCCATATGCAATTCATTGAATTATTAGAAAAAAATACAGTATTAATGGGGTCAAGTTCCGTATCTTCTATACCGACACATATAACAAATCAATTTCAAATAAACGAATTATTAAATCTTGTGTCACAATTCAAAGAATCAATACTATCCATAAACAAATCTATCTTATCCACGTTTCTATTTGCAAAACGCAATTACATCAATGAATTCGTTTCTCTTGTGTCACTTTCTCCTGCAGAACTTCAAACAGAATTATACCGCAACCATAAACAGTTCTTACAATCCATACAAACAGCTATCTTCCAATCTATGCCGGAACGGACATTTGCACATAAATATCCTACCGTGTATGAGAAATTGACACAACTAACAAAACAGTTCAACAAGATAATGCAGGCAAATTTGGATGCATTGATGATTAAGTCTTCTGCAATGGATGCGATTATGAATGAATATATTGCAAATTTCGAGTTGAATGCTGGACACATGGTTCAGACTGCACAAAACATCTTTTTAGATTTTTCCATGGCAAAAGAAATCAACGTAAATACCATTATTGCAGCATTGTCGCAAAATGGGGAAGGTGCTACTGTAAGTTATACACGTATACAATATGAACTAAGTGATTTTATCAAAATATCTGCTATTGCGGCGGATTCACTTGAACAGCTTATTACACGGATTTATCCAGCAGCAAAAAATGTCGATACTATCGGGGCAGACGGCACAGTAGCACTATATCGCGACCAAAAACCAACAGTTATATTTTCATCCTATGCTGTGCATGACCGCAATGTCACCACAGAAGAAACGAAAGAATTTGTGCGACAAACGTTGACACAAAATACACATGGTATTCTTTTATCACAATATACTGGTATTTCGGCCAAGCCGAATTTTCATGTAGATATACAAAATAATAATGTCCTTGTATATATTCATAACGCACAATTCTCCGCCGACAAAATACAAATGGCAGTAGATATGATTGACTCTATTTCTGCAAAACTGGGAGAATTATTTGTGTCGCCCGATCATCGGCAATCCATTTCCAAAGAAATTTTGGATGATATTAACCGCGAATATCAAACTTTCATCTTACAGAAAGATTCTTTCGCCAATTTCATAAAAGATTCACACCGCAAAATGGCGACACAACTTGACGAATTCCAATTTCCATCATTAGACAAATATTTGTCCGCCAGGTATTCGTCTTGTAAAAAACAGGGTTATACCTGTGAAATATGCAATAAATTCAGTGTAGGCACATTAAAGGGTCTGGCTGCACATAAGCGCGGATGTGTTCGCAAACACACATCTTGTGTCATCCCAACTGAAGATAAAAACATACATCATCACCAACAATATACATCCATCATGGGTTCTTCTATGTAAACCTATTTTGGACACCTCCGACTGCTACCTCGGGGTAGCAGCAGTTGGACCGATAAAGGTTCAGTGTGGCAAATTTATTGCCAGACTGATATACATGATATATTTGTGTCAATTTGTGTCAATATCAATACAAATATACTTCACAAGTAGCACCATCTCGCGTTTAGTGTAGACATATAGTATATCTCTGTCCACTTGTTATTATTATGTCCGAACCTACTACTCCTGTTACGAATTCAAGCACCCCCGGGTTTGTGTCAACCACTACCCAATTTGTTGATGTGTCCGGTGTGGTCGAGACACATGTAACTTTCGATACGATTGACCCTACCAGTGATGTGCAAATCACTGAAGATTTGAGTGCTGCTGCAGTAGTCGTGTATGATGATACTGTCGCGAATGCGGTTCTCGACGAAATCAAGTTATATGCCGGTAAAATCCAATGTTCGGATTTCCACGGTAAAGGTTCCATTGATGATTACAATGAATTATTTGTTGCGGCTGCTAAGATTGCCAATGAAACCAAACAAATGCAATTAGATGTTGATATAGAGGGTTTCGCCGATTTCGCCGATGCAGCGGAGCAATTGAGTGCATTATTCAATAGTTTCATTGTCAAGTTGCAAAACGTCAGCATCATTGACGATTCCGCATTCTTGGCATCGGTTGCGGCGGCTTTGCGTAAAATATGGGAGTTATCCGAGGTGTTCGGCAAGTTCAAGGAAACGATTTTGGCGACTTCCAGTATTCAAATCCCCAAGTCGGCGCATGATACACGTGTTGTCATTGAAACGGTGATGGGTGAGATTAATTGTGCTATGAAATACATTAACCATTTCGTGGATTCGGCTGTGCCGGCGCCTCCAGATGCCGATTTGTCCACGGAAGAACAATCCATTATTGATAATGCAGTGGCAACGATTGATAATTGGAATGTCTTATGTGAGCAAGGTGTGAGTATTGCAATGGCGAATAATCCGGATATACAATATATTTCTCAGGCAAATGCAGAACTCTCGCAAAAAACTGCAGCACTTACTTTGGCTACTACCAAACTTCGTGCAAAGTTGGCGGCATTTACACAATAATTATATTGTGGGTCGTTGACACATATGAATATTGACACATATAAATATTTGATGTGTCAATAATCTATATCGGTTCGGTGATAAAATCACCGAACCTTTCGTCGCATTATGCTTTGCATAATACGACTCATCGATAAGGTCTACTTAGGAATCATTACAATGATTCCTAAGTAACATATATGTTTATATGAAAATAGACTATGTAGTCTATTTTCATATAAACATGAATCCATTCACCAATACTAATTGCTACCCCTGGGTAGCAATTAGACCGATAAAGGATAATACATCAAATATTGGGGGGTAGATAGATTAGAAGTATAGGTAATCATCGCTGGCGACATTCCATATGAAATCGCCGTCTTTGCCGTATTTTTTTACGTATGGCCAAATTAAATCATCATAGTTTTTGACAGAGGAATAATACAAATAACAATCATTATTTCGTTCTAATTCCGATTTGGGGTCTATTATGTGGACACGTGCGGACTCCGATTTTGCCCAGTCAATCACTTCTTGTTTATATTTACCGCTTCCGGTTAAATATAAAAACAACTTTGCACGCGGAAATGCTTTAAAAATGGCTTGTGCAATTCCGCCCGAACCAGCAACTAACCAAATTCGCATTTCTTTTGACACATTTTCTAACATAGTCGATTTCGCCGCTTTTGTTATTTGTCGGGACAAAAGTGTAGACATAATACCGCCCGAATCATTCAGTCCCATCGGTAAATTAAACATATTGGGCCGAGTTTCCCAATGGGTATCGGTGCTAATATTTGGTGTTGGATTATTTACATTCTTTTTCTTAGAGATAGGAAAATCACTAATTTTATATTGGGCTTCTCTTGCTAACTTAAAAGTTGGACACATAGTAATATGTGCGTTTAGAGCCAATAGAGTATTTATTTGTCGACTATTAATATCACTTTCAGCACCCGATAAAAATATTTGGGATTTTAACCCAAGTTTATATGCAGTATATGCAGTAGCAACTGCGCCAAATCCATTGGCAGTTCCAGTATAGAGCAATGTGTCAATTTTGTCGTTTTGTTTCATAGCATATTTGACAATAAGTTTGCCAACACGTTGTTTGGTTCCAGCAATTAAGTGTCCATCTTGGATTACAAAGAATTTGCGTGTAGAACGATTGGGAGAAACAGAATATATAACAAATCGGGGATTATCCGAGTTATGCTGTAGTTTAGATTGTATACGTTCTATGATTATTTTTTGTTCATTTGACACATGTTTGTTAGATATGGTAATTGTGTCACACATTATTCTATATACATCTCTATGACATAAAAAATAGGGTATATTTCTCTTTTATCACCACGTTATTATCACGAAATAAGTGAATAGTTGGGGACCAATAAAGGATTACCAACTTTCCATTAGTTCGTCAAATTCCGCCTCATCATTTTCATTCTTCATATTATTTAATCGTTCAATCAGTTTAGATGGATGATAATGTGCCTCAATATGAGGAAGACGGACTTTTTGCCATAACCAATCGCGAAACTGATTATAAAACTTGAATGTATATATCAGTTCTTTTACATGATTCATGACATATACCGCACGTAATACATTTGGTGTTAGTTCAATACCATTGTATAATGGGTCAATTAGTATTTTCGGCAATGGATTGTTATTACACATAATTCTGGATAATGTGTCGGGTAATGGATATGGTAAATACGCAATGTTGTTTTTATTTACTCTTAAATTACTTAGATTTGCCGGCAATACATTTGGAAGCATAAGAATCGAATTATTAGAACAATCTAATGTAATTAAATTGTCGGACAATTTGGGAAAATACATCAATTGATTGTGTGAACAATTCAGTGTTCTTATTGTGTCAGGTAATTGAGGCAAATAGAACAATTGATTGTGTGAACAATCCATCCATATAAGATTCTCAGGTAATTGAGGCAAGTGTCTCAATTGATTCAGTTTACAATCAATTAATTCCAATCTTGGCGGTAATTCATCGGGAAACTCAATCAAGTTATTATAACCGCAATACAATTGCACTAAACTTTGGGGCAAGTTTGTGAATTGTTGCAACTGATTGTATGAGCAATTTAGAGTGATTATTCCATCTGGTAAACGCGGCATAATTGTGATACTATCGTCAAATGCATGGTCACATCGCAAGAGTGTTAAGTTAACAAACTGTGTCAAATCGGGTAATACATACAACTTATTATGCATGATATTCAATTTGACCAATGATTTTGACATTTCAGGTAACTCTCTGAGTTTATTAAATTGACAACTCAATATTCTCAAATTAGTATGCTGCACTATTGGCGGCAATACATCAATCTTTCCATATGCTGCATATATATTAGCTGCATTCATATCAAACACGGGTGTTTCATAACTGACTTTCTTAGAAGTTTCATCATTTGAATAACTAATCATTTTTGTAAAAGAATAGCGTGAGTGAGAGTAACGAGAGAAGAGAGAAGAGAGTAATACGTAATTGTAAATTCAACAAAGAATTAATTTATTATTTTGACACATACATAAAAAAATATTTCAATTTTATTGTTGGACACAAAATTATTGCCGGACACAAAATTATTGCCAGGCGGGCGATATACTTATGTAGCAATTTTCATGGGTGTGTAATAGTCGGTGATTTTCTTTTGTTCATCTCCCATAATAGAATTTAAATATTCGAAATATTTGCGTTCGATTTTGCGGGTATGTTCTTCATAATCATCATTTTCAATATCCATATCATCATCGCTATTATAATATATACTCAAATCGGGATTAACAATATCCATATCGCATCCGAATGAATCGTCACACAATTCATATTGCACAAGTCCGCGAGTTTTTGCGTATTTCCAATAATCTGGTCCATAATCAATAAACAATTCTTCGCCAACATGTATATCACGTATAGTGAAGAATTCAATATGGCATTCTATCATTCCATCATAACATTCATGCAACACATAACGTGTCCCGACATTATCATAACAGGAATGATTTAATATAGCCATCATAGATTTGCAATCAGATGCATCCACATAATAGTTTTTTAATCCATATGCATAATCATATCGCCAATCGCGAAATTCAATTACATCTTTGGAATTACGTAATACTCCCATATAGCACCCAATTCGAGTTCCTTTTGGAAGATTTTTTGCGGCTCTTACACCCCGACCCATCGTATCTGTCTTGAATATTTGACAACATGTAGATGAATCTGTGCATTTTCCGCATACTTCCATTTTTCCATTTTTTTTCAACACTTGAAATACACATGGTTCTAATGTTTTACGCAAATAATCCACAGCATAATCACTCGGATTCATAAGCATATCCGTCAAACGACGAGATGCAATACGATGTGTAAGAGAAGGGCAACGTAACATAGTTCTATCTGGAAGTATAATTAATTAATAATATTACTCAGACAATATAAATAAAAATACTTCAATTTTTTACTGTATATGGCGCCGCGTAGCGGCGCCACAATGATTATTTCATACAAAAATCCATATAAACAATATATATACTATACATCATGTGTCTATTTATACAATGAATTATCAACAACCCAATTATAATGACCAATTCCGACAAATGATGATGTCTATGTTTATGATATCCAATGTTTCACAAAATAATTCCAATGGAAACTCCCAAATGGGATGGGGTATAATCTATCGCATGGCAGCCATCACCATAATTGAACGTATTATTTCCTATGCCCCCACTATAATATCCTCCATAAATACATATTTATCCCAAAGTGTCAAAAATGCCAGTGACAAAATGATTCGCTCCCTTCCAAATGAACCTGATATAACATCCACTATCGAATTCCATATTCCTTTAAGTTCATTAATGGCATCACATATTGTATCCAATCCACGCACAACACCATCTGAACCCGTAGGAGAAGCCATCATTGACTATGCCACCAATTTACCCAATATCAAAAAAGTCGCTTATACCAGCAACACATACATTGTCAACAATAATGAACCTGTTTGTATAGACGAACTCAACAAAATTTATCTCAAACTTTGCGACAACAGCAAACGTATGTCATCCACACCCAACACCGATGGCGATTCCGACAACATGCAACTCATCGAAATTTACAGCTACACCATGGACTCACACGAATTACGCACATTTATTAACAACATCGTCCAAGAATACAAACTCAAAATCCAAAATCGCCTCGGGGATAAACTGTATTACTTCGATGCTCTCACATTCCCCTGCTACACAAATGTAGATGGGAAAAAGGACTATTCGCGTAGTCCCCCGCAATTAATATTTACAATGAAGCCTTTTGTGACGAATCGCCGTTTTTCGAATGTGGTAGGTCCCGAATCGCGGGTTATTCAGCGCCGTGTCGAGTTTTTCAAGCAACGTCGTAAATGGTATGATTCGAAAGGTATTCCATATACACTTGGTTTGTTATTGTCGGGGCCGCCTGGTGGTGGGAAAACATCGACAATTAAGTGTGTATCGAATGAGTTGCAGCGTCATATTATTAATATTAAGTTGACGGATGATTTAACTAAAAAGCAGTTGGATAATTTGTTTTTCAATGAAACAATTATGGTGAATATTGATGGCAAGAGTGAATCCGTTGTAATACCCATTGATAAACGTGTGTATGTATTTGAAGACATCGATTGCCAGAATTCGTCTATTATTATTGACCGTGACCAAATCAAACATCTTCCTCCTCGTCCATCGGAATTGAATACACATATCGATAAATTTATTGAAACGAAGCAATGTCGTATAGGTGGTCCAAATAAAGATAAAGATACGGAAAATGAGATATCCGCTGACCAGTTATCGCTTTCTTGTTTACTCAATGTGTTAGACGGTATTATTGAAACCCCCGGTCGTGTTATTATTATGACATCCAACTATCCCGATAAATTAGATAAAGCATTAATTCGTCCGGGAAGAATCGACCTTATTTGCGAATTCCGCAGATGTGATGCCAATATGATTATTGAACTACTCGAAAAATTCTATGATGTTGTATTAACCATCGAAGAAATTGAAACCATCAACTTAATTCCCAATGAAAAATACACACCGGCTGAATTAACCAAAATCATGTTCGAAAACTTCGATGATTACCATATGGCCATAGAACATATTACCACCAACAACAAATACATTGCCGAGGATAACTCCGCCACAGATTCCAGTGATTTATGAAACACTACATATATGTAGTATATTCGACTTAGTATATATATAATATTTATTATATATGTAGATTCGGGGGGTTTTGCATCGCACTTTTAGTTTTGCATCGCACTTTTAGTTTTGCATCGCACTATTCGTTTTGCGTTGCACTTTTAGTTTTGCACCACATCATATTTCGACAAATATAGTAATTCGAGTTGGGTAATTGGTGTGAGAGGTTTATTAAACTTGTATTGGACAAACTCGGTTCCATTCACTTTGATATACAATGTGTTATTTTCGAGTTTGATTCGCATGTCATATTCACACCAGTATTTTTTATAATCTGCCCCTTTTAATTGTTTCACCATTAATTTGCGATTTCCCTGTTTTAATAATACACGAGACCTTGAAATAGAAAATGAAACACGTATATTGTCCATATATATATCCAAAAATGCCTCACATGCCATGTTCTTTATTGACACATAATAATATCCGGAAGAATCCGTTTTTAATACCACCGGTTTTGTAAAAATGGGATACTCTTTCTCCATTAATGACACATAATATTTACTATGCTTCTTGTAATTAAATATTACCATCCACAACTTCTCCAAAAATAAACCAAAATCAACCGGCTTACCGTTTGTGTCAAGCGGAACATTATTTATTAACATATCCTGGATATTCTGGTAAAACTCGACCGGCTTTTCATGTATCACCTCCCGCCTTACCGCAAACAATCCCGCATAACTAATTGGAAATAATACCGATGTATCCAACGTATCTATTCCCAACTTCTCACCAAAAAATGACATCACATTATCCACATCATATATGCGCTTTATCAAATCTACCAACTTCAAAAAATGATTCTGATAATACGTCAACGGATACACCGTCACAAAATCGTGATTTACATACTCTACATGCACCCGGTTACCATCTATCCATAAATGATTCATCTGCTCCTGCACCGGAATCGGCGGATTCGCTACCAAATACGGCGCCTCCCCTTCCGGCCAATAATATGCCGATAATGGCTGCACAGCCTCGAATTTATCCCTATTATTAAGTAGGTGTATAAATCCCGGGCTGTGAAATAGCGAATCACCTTGACAGAAAATAGTGACATCAGCTAAGTTATCATAGTTGGTGATAATATGATGTAAATATGTATGACTTTCTCTGCCTATATTTGGTAATGTGATAATTGGGTATTGTGCTACGTCAGGTTGTCCTTTGTTATATACAATTATTTTGATATCATCTGACACATCCGACAACCATGATAAATCCTCATTATATCTTGCAACTACCATTTCTGTTGTGTCCATTTTTTTAGGAATACTCCCCTCACGTTTCTTTTTCTTATCCGCCTTTGAATCTTTTGCATCCGCCTCCGTGTCTTGGGCAATAAGTTGGATTAACGGCGCAAGTAATTCTTTTTTCAATGAAGGTTTTTCACTGGGTTCACACTTTCCACTTGTTTTATTGCGTCGAGTTCCTCGCTTACATTTGTTACTTTCGCATAAACCAGTCATGTTGTTGCGTCGAGTTCCACGTTTACATTTTGGTTTTTCTGACACAAATACTTCTTCAGATGATGGTAATGAAACCGGATATGTTTGTGTCATTTCTTCTTCGGAAACAGTAGAATCTGGCTCCGACACATTCACCATCTCTGTATAACGATTCTCTGCATTCACTATCTCACCAGTCTCGGCTGTGTCCATTTGACTGTCTGACTCCATCATATCATCCGAATTCTCTATACCGTGGTATTCATCCATAGGAATACCCTGCTCAGGATTGTTCGTCACATCTACTGTTTCTATTTCTTTGTCAGACTGGAGGTCAACGGCGCCTTCGGCGCCGAGGGGGGTAACATCTTCGATTACTGGCGCATCCTTTAGTTCGCTGGGTTTGACCCATACACTCTTTTTGGTTTCTCGATTATACCAATATACCCTATTGTATTTCTTCGACATATGTTCCTCCCATACTGACACAATCGGTGTAAGTTCCGATTTAAATACACGCACTCTTTCCTCAAACGCGGTCTTCAACTCCGCATCTTTTTCCGCACCAACATTTGGGTCCAATCGCGCCAAAATCCATACAATGGGTGTCACTTTTTCCGATACTTTCACATAGTCCAAATTCGACAATCCATTCTCCTGCCATGTGTCATCATGCTTCTCTAACGCCTCATATTTTTGCATAAATTTCAAATCATTTTTCCGCAAATAATCCATCTTCGCATCCACCGTCAAATTCTCCAAATCACGAATCGACCCCTTAGTCACCTTCGTTATCTCATACATTTCCTTTGTTCGCAAATACAACTCATCATCTTCCCCACCCCATCCCCAAAAATCATTCGGATAACCATTTACACGTTCATACATATCCCCACTAAATGCTGTAATACCCCCAAAATACTTAGGATTCTTACCATATCGCCCCCAAACTGCCGCTATATGTGTCGGCTGTGTCGGAATAGTTATGTAATATTGTTGCAACTCCGGTGATGGCAACAAATCCACATCATGAAACACAAATATATCCGCCTTCCGTTTCCGAGCTTCAACAAATCCTATATTCAATAACTTACCACGATTAAACTTTTGGTCATCTTCCGTCTGTTCAATCAATACAATCTCATAATTCATACCCGCCAAATACTGCTGCATATACTTCACAAACTCATGTAATTGCTTCGTTCGCGATTTACTGGCATCACTATCGCGAAATGGAACAATAATGGCTATCTTCACCTGCGATAATGCCGGGTTTATAGTTGGACTATTATTCACTTTAGCAGTTGTTGTGTTTGTTGTGTCACCAATTCGACCCATAATCTGATTTACTTTGTCTTTATTGGGGATATACACCTCCTTCTTAAACTTGAATATAGGTATCTTCTTCACACGATACTTCGCCGCTATGTCGGGATATACTAAATTCGCCTGTAGCCATCCTTCCTTTACCGTTTCCAATGGTTTATGTGTTGATTCATTGAAATGATATACTATCACATCCTCCGGTTTCATATTATATGTGTCCAATCGGAGAGTGTGGAAATGCGATAGATTATATCTCACTGGCAAATTATAATACGTCTCATTCACATATTCAAATAATGCTTCATTTGGATATTTACATCCGGCAGCAGCAATAATGGGTATAGCTTCCTTATATTTAGCCAATAATTTGTCGTCGGGTTGAAATACCATTACTCCGCCATTTACACGGGATTTACTGACACATGTATTTATAATTTGGGATTTAGACACAGTATGTTTATCCGATGAATTATATTTAGATGGTGGAGCATCATAACATAATATCGCGGGTGATGGGAGGTCAAATACGCCGTCCATATCACCCATGATAACTAAATCGCTTTCAACAATACATATTTTGTCATATTCAGTTAATGTATGTGCAAATATAAAATTGCAAGTGCGAAGTGTATTAAACGATGTATATTTACTGGAAAATTCGGGATTGGATGTTAAATTATTACTATAACTTGATGTTTTATTCACAAAGGGGGTAATCTCATGAACAAATGAGGATGGTGTGTCTTCTTCCGAATATAAATATACAATGTCATGTTTTGTATATTTCCGTAACATCATACAAAAATACAACTCCAATTCGAAATACTTTGGATTGTCACCGAAATGAACTAATACAAATGCATTCTTTTTCTCTTCGGTGCCGTAAAACATTTGTTTTTTATACTATATACTACAACAATAATATAATACCTCGCCAGATTTCATTTATTGCAATTACACGCATCCGATTTTATATTGCAATTTGACACACACAGTATCTTTCTTTCTATGAAAACAACTTAAAAACTCAATTCGTGAAAAAATAAGTATTTTAATTTTTTATTTAGTATATATGAATTATGAATGGATGTGAAGTGTTGATAAAACGAAACTATAGTGATACATCTATTGCCGCGGCTGAAGGCCGCAGCAGTAAACGCATAAAATGCGACATATATAATTATGATGACACCCAATTATATGAAGATATTGACCGAATATATGGACACATAATATCACCCGTATTAGTGCCCATTCGTTCATTTATTGACCTTAGACCTGATATGTTAATATTTGATAAAAACCGAATATTAGAAGCTTTATTTTATTTAGAAACTCACGCACTGTTTGTCTCAATTGCTCACTTAGAAAATGAATACTATAACATGATATCTCAAATACTCAACTATAAAGAAAACTTTAATCATTTTAATGAAATCAACCTTCAAGCTCAACTATATTTTAATCAAAATATACTGACACATACTATCTATACTAATATTCCCGATAATATACGCCAAATTATTGTTCCAGATGAATTAGAATATCAATGCTCCATATCTCAAACTCGCGCCAAAACCCGATTTTGCACTGCTACCCCGATGTAGAAGTCGGGACGATACAGTTTATCCCCAATCCACCGTAATTCGATATCCTATCGGTATATTCGTGTCTTGCCAACGCCGCCAATTGGCGGCATCACACATTACTGTGCTATCTGGGAATACTTTGCTCAATACATCCATAATGAATGTTTTGTCATACTTGTTATCATTTATATAATGAAACTCTACATTCGTTTTCCCATTTAATGCCGCATACTCCACCTTGTAAATTGAATATACACGCAATTGCTCTATTTGCGTGTAATTCACTAATCTCATCAATTCATCTTTGGTCCTTTGCATTTTTGATGTCTATTATCTTCATCTGTATATATCATTATTTTGTTTATTTTATTTGTGTTTTATACTCACTCGGTAGATGTCGGTATTCGCGAAAGATAAATACAATATGGTTACTCATATTCTATGGAGATATTGTATGTTGTTTACTTTCATGGGCAAATATAAATCATCCAGTTTTATTTGAATGGATTTAATATTACTTTTTGTTACTTTTCGCTTGTATTTCATTTCTTTTATCCGTTTTTCGATCATTTCTATCTTTTTTTTAACAATATTTGTTTCATCATAATCAATTGGGGAGGTTTCTAGCAGTTGTTTCAGGTATTCTTCAAGTTGTTCAATGCCATCATCTATATCTTCTATGTTACTTATTTCATAGTTGAGGTCTGATTCTACTTTCATTTTTTATCAATTTCTTCTTCATTATGGCGTTTAATATTTGCTTCCGCTTGTTGCTGTTTAGTAAGTTCTGGGTCACCGATTTGTTCATGCGTATAACCATTACAATGATTGGATAAATTAGTTTCAATATCACCAATACTACTATTATATATGGAGTAGTCACTACTGGATGATTGAAAAATATATTTTTTATTATTTAGTTCTTTCACAATCTCTTTGCATTTATTCATATCGTATTTAATGTATGTATAATTGTCTATAATAACATAAATTATATTACTATATATACTCGTGGGTATCTTAGGTATTTCGGGTATCTTGGGTATCTCGGGTTTCTCGGGTATCTTGGGTATATTGGGTATATTGGATATCTTGGATATCTTGGATATAATCGTGGATTTGTTATTATCTTTGTTTATTTTGTCAATCTTTTCGTTTTCTGTCTTAATCTTTTCGTTTTTTATCTTAATGTTTTCGTTTTCTGTCTTAATGTTTTCGTTTTCAGTCTTAATCTTTTCGTTTTCACTCTTAATCTTTTCGTTTTTTATCTTAATCTTTTCATTTTCTGGATTAATCTCGTCATCTTTTTTCATTATTTCTAAAAATTCTGAATATGTAACAACTGGTTTTAAATAATGAATAACCGGTCCAAATTTAAATGCATTGGTTTCAGGTTTAGAATGCGGTATATTGGATAATACTTCATTATTTGCATCCACCGTTGGTGTATTCTCAATATTACCAGAATATTTGACCTCTGGATTTCCTAGTCTAATTTCTTTGAAAAAAATATAATGGGCCTTCCAGTCTATACTTGTATCCTTACTTATTTCTGTATATGGTTCTTTATATGGGTTTAAAAAAACCATAAGAACCTTATTGCTATTATCTATATTCCCATTTTCATAATTATATATTAAAGAATTTCTATAGTTATTACTATTTATAAGTTCGTCTTGTATAAAAAATACTGGTTTGAATCTCCGTTCTTTTAGTTCTTTCTTCGATTCATCAGAGTAATTATAATTGTCATTAATTTCTCTTGTACTAAACAAATAATCTGGATAATACGTCGTGTAATTCTCAATTTTATATGGTTTATACTTATTCAATTCAAAACCGTTCAAAATAATACTGTCGATATTTTTAAAATATTGAATTTTAACCTTTGGTTTATTGTTCTCAGTTGGCACTATAATATTACTATTGGCAATATATTCATTAACTTTCTCATCAATTAATTTTACTTTATCGTCATATTTTGTATTCTTTGGTAGGTCTATTCTAATCAATAATGGCTTACTATCAATAATGTTACCCCCTCCTCCTCTCAATGTTCGTTTAACATTTCTTTTTGTCCTTCTATGTGTCCGGTTCTTCCTTCTTGTCCGTCGTCGTCTATTCGTTTTTGGTCTTGGCATATATACTAAATTGATAAAATATAATATATATCTTTTATTTTACACCTTTCGACATTTACACCACCTCACCGATATATACTATTCATTTACTCTTGGACAACAAGTTGTCCTAATTATATAACTACATACTAATTCACCCAATGCATACCCTAATACAAATGTTATTATATCCACCATTGTTTATAGTATCATTTCTTGCATTCTCCCGTTTATACTCATTTATTGCATCTTTTATTTACACCTAATTCATACCTATATACACAGACTGAATACATACACGTTATTTATCAAACAATAACACACCCCAATATATGCATTCATTACAAATTATGCATTTCGTGCAATTGGCTCGCAAGATTTTTGCAGCTTTATGCAGCTTTAGCGGAATTTTTGAATGCACTTTTTTTGGGTCAGACTGCATAATATAGTCTGTGCATGAAAAAATGCAAAACTGAATTGCAAGAAATGCAAGTTTTTGCAGCCGGTTTGGGCTGCGGATTTCTTGCAATTTTGGGGGCAAAAATTGGCTGCATAATTTCGCTGCATAATTTCTCATGCATTTTTCGTCAATCAAAGCATGATGCAGCGAACTGACTTTTTTTTCGGAAAAAAAGACTGGTTGAGGTATATATAAAAATCCCAAAATGCAAA
>JACCDO010055636.1_pt1 | contig 24229 bp, 14 predicted proteins | sample 7446101 | NCBI WGS metagenome assembly JACCDO01 (sample SAMN15323440, study PRJNA562643) | freshwater metagenome | isolation source: river surface water | place: USA:Blue River Watershed | collected 2017-08-16
CCCGGGCCGCGCTGGCCGTCGCCGCCGCCGGGACCGCGGGGCGGTCCGCCGCCCATCATGCCGCCGCCACCGGTGGCGCGGCGGGCCTCCATGACCTTCAGGAGGCGCTCGGAGATAACATTCCACTCCTCGTCGTTGGTCACCCCCATGCGATCACGGAGGCCGGAGAGCATCCGTGTCTGCATTTCCTGCGGATTGAAGGCGCGGCGACCGGACTCGTCGCCGGAGCTGTCGGACCGGCCGCGTTTGGAGTTCGACGGTTCGGTCTGGGCCGAAGCCGAGAGAGCACAGACGAGCAAAGCGACACGGGCGGCAAGAGCGGTCGCGCCGCGGCGCGAGGCCGGGTCCCGGAGGGGTGCGGTTCGGGCATTCATGGTAGAAAAGCGAGGGGTTGGCGGCCGGAGATCTGCCGCGACTGACAGACGGACGTCGCACCCTGCATCGTGGTTGCGGCCAGGGGAAGAATTGCCGGGATTTGCGCAGAGCTTGCGCATTCCGCGGCGGCGCTGAGCAGAATTTGCGCAGTTTCCGGCGGTTGGAGGGCGGCCGATCCCGACGCGCCAGAGGGAGGGCCGTGACGCGGGCTCACTTTGCGAAACCACGCGCCGTTGTCGGCGTCATCCGCGCCGATCAAACGCAGTTTAATCCCCAAACCACCATGAAACACACGAAGCGTCTCCTCGCCCTCACCCTCGTCGCCGCCCTTGCCGTCCCGGCTGTCACTTTCGCCGCCAAGGGCGATCGGAAGGAAAAGGGCGGCAATGCGTTCAGCAAAATAGACACCGACAGCAACGGCTCGATCTCCGAGTCCGAGTTCGTCGCCGCCAACTCCAAGCGCGGCACCGCGGAAGCGGCGAAGACCAAGTTCGCGAGCCTGGACAAGAACCACGACGGCAAGCTCGACAAGACCGAGCTCGCCGGCGCGAAGAACGACGGCGAGAAGAAGGGCCGCAAAAAGAAGAATCAGGAGTGATCGACGCCCGGCCCGGGCGCGAGACTCGGACGGCGGACATCATCGACCGTCACCCGCACGCGGAGCCCACCGGCTCCGCGTTTTGTTTTCCGCGCCGCGCGCCCGCGGCAGGCGGGCAAAAAAAAGCCGCCCGATCGCTCGGGCGGCTTCGAATTTCGAAGGATGAAAAGGCGGGAGGACTTATTCCTTCTTCGCCGCCTCGTCGAGGATGTCGCCGAGGTTCATCATGTCGTTGCTCGCGCTGCGGTTCAGCTGCTCGTAGGCCGAGGTCTCGGCGGCGAGCTGCGAATCGCTGTAGTTGGCGGCCTTGATCGACAGGCCGAGGCGACGCTCCTCGCGATCGATCTTGATCACGCGGGCGGTCACTTCCTGGGCGGGCTTGAGCACGTCCTTCACCTTGTCGATGCGCTCCTCGCTGATCTGCGAGATGTGCACGAGGCCGTCGATGCCGTCCTTCAGCTCCACGAAGGCGCCGAACGAGGTGATCTTGGTGACCGCGCCCTTCACGACGTCGCCGATCTTGAAGAACGAGTCGATGTCCGACCACGGATCGGTCGCGAGCTGCTTCATGCCGAGGCTGATGCGCTGCTGCTGCGCGTCGACGTCGAGCACGATCGCGTCCACCTCGTCGCCCTTCTTCAGGACTTCGGACGGGTGGTTGACCTTGCGGGTCCAGCTCATGTCGGAGACGTGGACCATGCCGTCGATGCCTTCCTCGAGCTCGATGAACGCGCCGTAGGTGGTCATGTTGCGGACCTTGCCGCGGACGCGGGCGCCGATCGGGTAGTTGTGGCGGACCATGTCCCACGGATTCGGCTCCAGCTGGCGCAGACCGAGGGAAATCTTCTGCTCTTCCTTCTGGATGCCGAGGACCACCGCATCGAGCTCCTGGCCGACCTTGAGCAGTTCGGAGGGCTTGGTGATGCGCTTCGTCCAGGACATCTCGGTGATGTGCACGAGGCCTTCGACACCGGGCTCGATCTCGACGAACGCGCCGTAGGGGACGAGGTTGACGACCTTGCCGTGGACCTTGGCGCCGACCGGATACTTGCGGTCGATCTCGTCCCACGGATTCTTGGTGGTCTGCTTGAGGCCGAGGGAAACGCGCTCTTTCTCGCGGTTCACTTCGATGATCATGACCTGAACTTCCTCGCCCTGCTTGAGCATTTCGCTCGGGTGCGAGATCCGGCCCCACGACATATCGGTGATGTGGAGCAGGCCGTCCATGCCATCGAGGTCGATGAACGCGCCGAAGTCGGTGATGTTCTTGACCACGCCCCTGCGGACCTGACCGGGCTGGATCGAGTCGAGGAGGGCGCGGCGCTTTTCGGTGCGCTGCTGCTCGATGAGCTCGCGGCGGGAGAGGACGATGTTCTTCCGCTCGAGGTTGATCTTGAGGACCTTGAAGTCGTAGGTCTGGCCGACGTATTGATCCAGGTTCTTGGGGGGCTGGATGTCGATGTGCGAGGCCGGCATGAAGGCATCGACGCCGATCGAGATGATCAGGCCGCCCTTCACCTTGGCCTTCACGCGGCCGGCGGCCACGGAACCCTCGGGGAACTTGGTGAGAATGTTGTCCCAGTTCTTCTTCTGCTCGGCCTTGTCGAAGGACAGCACGGGGGCGCCGCTCTTGTCCTCGAGCTTGTCGACCATCACTTCGATGGTGGAGCCGATCTGGAGTTCGCCGATGTCGATGAACTCATGGGCGGGGATGACGCCCTCGGATTTGCCGCCGATATCGACGACGACCTCGTTCTGGCGGATTTCGGTGATGACGCCCGGGACGATCGCGCCTTCCTTCAGCTTGTCGAAGGAGGACTGGGCCAGGAGGTCTTGCATTACTGAACTCATAGTGCGGAAACGCCGGCCGGGCGCTTGCTCCAGGAACGCCTGTCCGACGGGTCGACCGCGCCGCGAAGCGCGATCGGGATGGTTGATGGTTGATCTGACGTTGGGAGGTCGGCGGGAGCACGCGGCGGGACGCCAACCTGACCGACTGACAGCCGCGAACGGTCAGGCTCCTAGCGCCCCCGCCGGGCGGCAAGCCCCAATTTGGGGGCGGGAAACGCCGCGACCAGCCACAGCCGCAACCGGTGGATCCGGAGCCTGCGTGCGGGGTATGCTCACCCCGCAGGAGGCGAGGACAACCTTAACCGACGCAGGGTGAGGGCACCCCGCCAACCGGCCAAGCGGCGACGCCGCTCCGGACTTACGGCTTCTTCGGCGCCGCCAGGGCCTGCTCGATGCCGCGGAAGAAAACTTCGTATTGCGGCGTGTCGCGCAGGGGCGTCTCGGTCGCGAGTCCGGCGCGGTTCGACGAATCCGTTTCGATGATTTCGGTGATCCGCACCGCCACCGCCGTGCCGCCGTCCCGGGCGGGGTCGAGCTTGGCCTTCAGCGACAACTGCCGCGAGCTGCCGACCCGCTCCCCTTCCCGCACCCCGCTGATGGCCTCGAACACGCCCGTGGCGGCGCCGCCGCGCACAAAGCGGTAGCCCATCTGCTCGGCCGCGGTCCGCGCCGCATCGTAGACGGCCCGCTGGGCGGCGGGATAGGTCCGCGTCTGCGGGGCGGCGCGCTCGGCGAACTTCCCGCGCACCGCCGAGGTCGCGTCCGACATCGATTCGCAGCCGGTCAAAATCAGGGCGGCGGCGAACGCCGCCGCGAACCGCCGGATCCGGGGCGCGTTCATCGCTGCACCCCGCGTTGGTCGATAAAGCTCCGGATCGCATCGGGCGTGGCCGCGATGCGGTGCTTCACGATCGGCCGCGCCTTGAGCGCCTCGAGGCTCGGGTGCGTCGGCTCCACGCCGATCGCCTGCCGGATGGTGTCGGGAAACTTCGCCGGACTGGCCGTCGAGAGCACCACGTTGACCCGCCCGGGGTTCAGCTCCTTGAAGCCGCATGCGGTGTGGGGGTCGGCGACGTAGCCGTAATCCCGATACACCCGCCCGATGATCTCCGCGATCTCGGCGTCGCTCGTGCGCGACGCGGAGAACGTGTCGCGGTCGAAGTTCTCGAACCGATACGCCCCCGTCTCCTTGAACCGCTGCATGACCTCGCGCACGCGCGCCGGATCGCGGCCGACGGCGAACCAGATGAAGCGCTCGAAATTCGACGCGACCTGGATGTCCATCGACGGCGCGAGACTCGGCCGCACCTCGCCCACGCGATACTCCCCGGTGGTGAACAGGCGGTGGAGGATGTCGTTCTGGTTGGTCGCGACGCGGAAGCCGCGGATCGGCACGCCCATCTTCTGGAGCATCCAGCCGGCGAGCACGTTGCCGAAATTGCCGGTGGGGACCACGAACTCGACGTTGTCGCGTTCGGCCGCCGGCAGCTTGAGCCACGCGTGCAGGTAATAGACGCACTGCGCCAGCACGCGGGCGAGGTTGATGGAGTTGACCGCGGAGAGACGGTGCTTGGTCCGGAACGCCTGATCGGCGAACACTTCCTTCAACGCCGCCTGCGCGTCGTCGAACGTGCCGTCGATCGCGAGCGCGAACACATTTTCCGCGCCGGTGCACGCCATCTGCCGCTCCTGCAGCGGCGAGACGCGGCCGTTCGGATACAAAATGAAAATCGCGGTGCCGGGCCGGCCGATGAGACCGTGGATCGCCGCGGCGCCGGTGTCGCCCGAGGTCGCCCCGAGGACGTTGATCGTCTCGCAGCGCACCTGGCACTGGTGGGCGTAGAGGTTGCCGAGCAGCTGCAGGGCGAAGTCCTTGAACGCCAGCGTGGGCCCGTGGAAGAGCTCCAGCACGTAGAGGTCCTTGGTGAGGCGCTTCAGCGGGGCGATCGCGGGATCGGAAAACGTGGTGTAGCTGCGCGCGACGAGGTCGCGGAGCGTGGCGGCCGGGATGTCGGTCGCGAAGATCCGCAGGAACTCGAAGCACAGATCGGCATACGAACCGCACTGTTCGAAGCGCTTCAGTTCGCCCGACAGGTCGGGCAGCTGCTCCGGGAGAAACAGCCCGCCATCGGGCGCAAGGCCCGTGGCCACGGCGTCCGAAAAACTCAGCGCGGGCGTCTGCCCACGGGTGGAGATGAAGCGCATGGGTTTTGCAGGGTCGCCGCTGGTCGGCGGACCGGGGCCCGGCGACAAGCGCCGGCCCTACATCAGAGCGTGTCCAACGCGAACGCGGCGTGCGTGACGCGCGCCGCTTCGTCGGCCTGATTCTTGGCGATCACGACCGAGATCTTGATCTCGGACGTGCTGATGAGCTCGAGGTTCACGCCGGCCGTCGCGAGCGCCTCGAAGAGCGTCGCGGCGACGCCGCTGTGCGTCTTCATGCCGACGCCGACGACGGAGAGCTTGGCGATGTTCTCGTCGAACGTCGCCTCGCCGCCGACTTCCTTGAGCGCGGGCGCGAGGGCCTTCACGGCCTTGTCCTTTTCGGAGAGCGGCACGGTGAACGTGAGGTTGGCCACGCCACCGCGGCCGACGTTCTGCACGATCATGTCGACGTTGATGTTCGCGTTGGCCAGCGCCTTGAAGACCTTGGCGGCCGTGCCGGGCTTGTCGGCGATGTTGCTCACGACGACCTTGGCCTGGTCCTTGTCGACGGCGACGCCGCGGACGAGCACCTTTTCCATGTAGGCGACTTCCTGTTTCACGATGGTTCCTGGGTTGTTGTTAAAGGAGGAGCGGACTTCGAAAACGACATTGTATTTGGCGGCGAACTCGACGGAGCGGGTCTGCATGACCTTCGAGCCGAGCGAGGCCAGCTCGAGCATCTCGTCGTAGCTGATCTCCTGGAGCTTGCGGGCGTCTTTCACCACGCGCGGATCGGCGGTGTAGACGCCGTCGACGTCGGTGTAGATCTCGCACTTGTCGGCCTTCACCGCCGCGGCGAGCGCGATCGCGGTGAGGTCGGAGCCGCCGCGGCCGAGCGTGGTGGTCTGGCCCGCGTCGTCGATGCCCTGGAAGCCGGCGACGATGATGACCTTTCCGGCCTTCAGGTCCTTCTCGAGCGCCTTGGCGTCGATGCCCTGGATCTTGGCCTTGGTGTGGACCTTGTCGGTGAAGATGCCGGCCTGCGCGCCGGTGTAGCTCACGGCATCGACGCCGATCGCGTGCAGCGCCATCGCGGTGAGCGCGATGGTCTCCTGCTCGCCGATGGCGAGGAGCTGGTCCATCTCGCGCTCGCTGGGCAGCGGCGTGATGGCCTTGGCCCGCGCGATGAGCTCGTTGGTCACGCCCGCGCGGGCGGAGACGACGACGACGAGTTCGTTGCCGGCATCGCGGACCGCTTTGACGCGGTTCGCGACGTTCTTGATGCGATCGACGTCACCGACGGAGGTGCCGCCATATTTCTGAACGATTCGGGCCATTTGGGTTCAGCGGTTGAAAAGTGAACGGGCGCGGGCGCTCAGCCTTCGAAATCCCCGATGCGCAGCAGCAGCGGCTGGTCGAGGACGGCGGCGAGGGCCTTGAGGTGCTTGAGCGTGGCGTTCATCGCGCGCTCGTTGCTCTCGTGCGTCGTGAGCACGAGCGAGGCCGCACCCGCGACCTCGGCCGGCGACTGGATGACGCTCGCGATGCTCACCTTCTGTCTGGCCATCACGGAGGCGACGCGGGCGAGCACGCCCGGTTCGTCCTTCACGGTGAGGCGGAGATAATAGCGGGAACGGATGCTCTCGGGCGGCGCGAGCTTCGGGCCGCGCTTCGGCGGCGCGGTGACCTCGCCGAGCAGGTGCGCGCCCTTGCCGTGTTTCAGCAGCGCGGCGGCGTCGGCGATATCGCCGATCACGGCGCTGGCCGTCGCATCGCGCCCGGCGCCGCGGCCGCTGTAGAGGGTGGTGCCGACGACATCGCCGGTGACGGACACGGCGTTGAACACGCCGCTGACGTTGGCGATCACGTTGCCCTCGGGGAGCAGCGTCGGGTGCACGCGCACGCTGACTTCATCCTTGGCGAAGTCGCGCGTGATCACGGCGAGCAGCTTGATGCCGAAGCCGAGGGTGGCGGCGTTCTTGAAGTCCGCCGGCGTGATGCGGGAGATGCCTTCGACGATCATCTCGTCGGTCTTCACCCAGACGCCATGCGCGAGCCAGGCGAGGACGGAGGCCTTGTGCGCGGTGTCCCAGCCATCGACATCGAGCGACTCGTCGGCCTCCGCGTAGCCCAGACGTTTCGCCTCGGCGAGCACCTCGGCGTAGGGCGCATCCTGATCCTCCATCTGCGTGAGGATGTAGTTACAGGTGCCGTTGAGGATGCCGTAGATCCGGGGGAAGCGATTCGCGATCAGGCCCTCGCGGACCGCCTTGATGATCGGGATGCCGCCGGCGACGGAAGCCTCGAAAAAGAAATGGCCGCCGTGCTGCTGCGCCGCCGCGATGATCTCCGGGCCGTGTTCGCAGATGAGCGCCTTGTTGGCGGAGACCACGACCGCGCCGCGGCGGAGCGCCGCCAGGGTGACCTCGCGCGCGAGCGTCGTGCCGCCCATGAGTTCGCACACGATGTGGATCGAGGGATCCTGCGCGATCGCGAGCGGATCGTCGGTGAGCGCACGGGCCGGGATCTTCACGTCGCGCTTCTTCTTGAGATCGCGCACGGAGGCGCGCGCAAGATTCAGCGTCACGCCGAGCCGCGCCTCGAGCTCCGCGCGGTGGGAGGTCAGGTGTTGCCACACGCCCTGGCCGACGGTGCCGAAACCGCAGAGACCGATGTTGAGGGTGAGAGGTTCGCTCATGATTTGGAGGTGGGCGCCGGCGCGGCACCCGGCGCGGACTTTTGCGCGCCGATCTTCGACTCCGTGCCGGCGAGGATGCGCGCGATATTGGCCCGGTGCCGGACGATCACGAACAGCGCCACCACGGCCGCCACGCTGGTCACGAGGATCGACTGCTGCAGCACGATCGCGGCGGTCGCGACGGTCGCCGCGCCGAGCATCGAACCGAGGGAAATCATGCGGCCGATTGCCACGGTCACGGCAAAGACCAGGAAGCCGAGGCCCATGCCGGCGGGAAACAGCACGAGGAAACCGCCCGCGCCGGTCGCGACGCTCTTGCCGCCCTTGAAGCCCGTGAAACACGAAAACGAATGGCCGAGGATCGCCGCCACGAGGCCGGTGGTCTGCAGGATTTCCAGCCCGCCCGCATCGAACGGACAATACTCCGGCCCGAGCCGGTGCAGCAGCGGAAACAGCCCCACCGCCGCCGCGCCCTTCAGCGCATCGAGGAACAGCACAAGATTGCCCGGCCCGTGGCCGAGCACCCGGCGGACATTGGTCGCGCCGGGATTCTTCGAGCCGACCTCAAAGATGTTCACGCCCTTCGCCCGCGCGACGAGATACCCGAAGGGCAACGCGCCCAGAAGGTAGCCCACGCCGGCGGCGATGAGGAGCGGAACGAGCATGGCGGGCGATCAGAGCTGGACGAACTTCGCCATCTTGATCGCGGAGTGTCCCTTGATGATCCGGCGGGCGCTCTCGCTCGGCTCGGTATCCACGCGCACCACCATGTAGGCGGTGCCGCCGGGCGTGAGCCGGCTGAGGGACATGTCGGCGATGTTGACCTTATCCTGGCCGAGGATCGTGCCGACCTCGCCCACCATGCCGGGCTGGTCGACGTTCTCGAGGACGAGCAGCTTGCCGTCGGCGAGCACTTCGACCTCGCGGCCGTTGATGTTCACGATGCGGGGCTGGTTGCCCTTGCCGATCAGCGTGCCGGCGGCGGAAAACACCGTGCCCTCGGGCGACACCGCCTCAACCTGGATCAACTCGGTGTAGCCGGAATCGTCCGCCGACTTCACGACCTCGGACCGCAGGCCGAGCCGCTCGAGCATGATCGGGGCGTTGACGAAGTTGACCTCCTCGCCGCTGATCCGGCGCAGGTAGCCGCGCTGGATGGAGCGCGTGACGGCGTTGGAATCCACATCGACCAGCTTGCCCCAGTAGGTGATGCGGATCTGCGCGATCTGCTTGGGCGCGATCTGCTGCACGAGCGTGCCGAGCTTGGTGCCGAGATCGAGGTAGGGCCCGAGGACCTTCATGGTCTGGGCATCGATCGAGGGCACGTTGACCGCGTTGCGGATCACGCCGCCGTTCAGCACGTCCGCGATCTGCTCCGCGATCTCGATGCCGACCGACTCCTGCGCTTCCGCAGTGGAGGCGCCGAGGTGGGGCGTGAGGACGACGTTGGGCAGGGTGCGAAACTCGCTGTCCTTCGCGACCGGCTCATCCTCGAACACATCGAGGCCGGCCGCGGCGACCTTGCCGCTTTTGAGCGCGGCGATGAGCGCGCTTTCCTTGATGATCCCGCCGCGCGCGCAGTTGAAGATGCGGAGGCCTTTCTTGCACTTCTCGAAGGCCGCCTCGTCGATCATGTATTTCGTGTCGTCCGTCAGCGGCATGTGGACCGTGATGTAGTCCGACTGCTTGAGCAGCTCTTCGAGCGTGGCGATCTCGACGCCCATCGCCTTGGCCCGGCTCGGCGCGAGATACGGATCGTAAGCCAGCACCCGCATGCCGAAGGCCTGCGCGCGCTTCGCCACCTCGCCGCCGATGCGGCCGAGGCCGACGATGCCGAGGGTCTTCTTGAAGAGCTCGATGCCCGAAAAACTCTTCCGGTCCCACTCGCCCCGCTTCATCGATGCCGCTGCCTGCGGCACGGGCCGCGCGCCGCAGAGGATATGGGTGAACGTCAGCTCGGCCGTGGCAATCGTGTTGCCCGCCGGGGTGTTCATGACGACGACGCCGTGGTTCGTGGCCGCCTCGACATCGACATTGTCCACGCCCACGCCGGCGCGGCCGACAACCTTGAGCTTCGGCGCCGCAGCGAACACCGCCGCCGTGATCTTCGTTTCCGAGCGCACGGCGATCGCATGCACGTCCTTCACCAGCTCCAGCACCTTCTCGGGAGAGGAGCCGTAGGCTTCAACGACTTCAAAGCCCGGCTGCGCGCGCAGGTAGGCTACTCCCTTGGGTGATATCTTGTCGGCGACGAGGACTTTCATCGGGAAAAATGAGCCAGAGGGAAATCCCCGCAACCGGCGCAAGCAAGGAGAAGTTTTGGCCATGACGGACGGCACTCCGCACCGCCTTATCCGGGGAAATTACCAGCCCCGCCGGCCGGGATTTTCGTGCCCTGTTTGCGCCGTGCACGCGTCTTGCTCCGCGCCTTTGACAAATCCGAAATGCGCGCGCCACACTCGGCCCGCGCGTTCGCTTCAGGGCGATGCCGCCACCTGCCGTTCAGAATCCCATCAAGATGCCTCCCCTTCGCTTCCGTTCCCTGCCCCTGCTTGCCTTCACGTTGATCGTCGCGCTGCTCGCGGGCGGTTGCGGCCCGAAGTCCGAGTCGGCCGCCGGCAAGGGCGCAGGCAAAGGCAAGGGCAAAGGCGGCGGCGCCGCCCCCGTCCTCGTCGGCCCCGTGCAGCGCCAGAAGGTCCCCGTCGTCATCGACGCCATCGGCGCCGTCGAGCCGATCCGCAACACTGCCATCCGCTCCCAGGTCACCGGGATCCTCGAGAAGATCGCCTTCACCGAAGGCCGGGACGTCAAGGAGGGCGACCTGCTCTTTCAGATCGACCCGCGGCCCTTCCGCGGCGCCCTCAACGCCGCCCTCGCCGAGCAGAAGAAGGCCCAGGTGCAGCTCGAAAACGCCCGCGCCCAGGTCACGCGCTACCAGTCGCTCACCGCCGAGCAGATGATCTCGAAGGAGCAGTTCCAGAAAATCCAGGACGAGGCCCGCACCGCCGAAGCCGAACTCCAGGCCGCCGACTCCCGCGTCTCCAGCGCCACACTCCAACTCGAGTTCAGTTCGATCCGCGCCCCGATCTCCGGCCGCACCGGCAATCTCAGCGTCGATGAAGGCGACATCGTCCGCGCCAACGACGCCGCCACCCTCGTCTCCATCAACCAGGTCAGTCCGATCTACGTCACCTTCGGTGTCCCGCAGCAGTATCTCGCCGCCATCAACCGCTACCGCGCCAGCGGCTCCCTCGCCGTCCGCGTGACTCCGCCCGGCATCGACGAGAAAGCCGAGCTCGGCGAACTCTCCTTCGTCGACAACACCGTCGACTCCGCCACCGGCACCATCCGCCTCAAGGCCACCTTCAAGAACGCCGACCACCGCCTCTGGCCCGGCCAGTTTGCCAACGTCAGCGTCACGCTCGCCGAGCCCGAGGTGCTCACCGTCGCCTCGGCCGCGATCCAGACTTCCCAGACCGGCCAGCACGTCTACGTCGTTTCCGCCGAGCGCCTCGCCGAACTCCGCCCCGTCGTCGTCGAGCGCACCTACGAGGGCCTCGCCGTCATCACCAAGGGACTCAAGGAGGGCGAGACCGTCGTCATCGACGGCCAGCTCCGCGTCGTCCCCGGCCGCCCGGTCGAGATCAAGCAGCCCGCCTCCGCTACCGGCGAAGCGCCCACCAAGGCGAAATCGGAGAAGAGCAAGAAGGCGAAAGACGGTGCCCCCGAAGCCCGCCCCACCACCAAGGCCTGACGCCCCCGCCTTCCACCGCGCCCGCGGCCACACCCTCATCCCATTTCCTTTTCCGCATGAACATCCCCGAACCGTTCATCCGGCGCCCCGTGATGACCGTGCTCGTCACCGCCGCCATCACCATCTTCGGCTGGATGGCCTACGAGCGGCTGCCGGTCAGCGACCTCCCCAACGTCGACTTCCCCACCATCAGCGTCTCGGCCAGCCTCCCCGGCGCCAGCCCCGAGACAATGGCCTCCGCCGTGGCCACGCCCCTCGAGCAGCAGTTCGCCAGCATCGCCGGCATCGATTCGATGACGTCGACCAGCACGCTCGGCAACACGCAGATCACCCTGCAGTTCAACCTCGATCGCAACATCGACGGGGCCGCGCAGGACGTGCAATCCGCCATCGCCGCCGTCCAACGCCGCCTCCCGCGCGACATGCCCAGCCCGCCGTCGTATCGGAAAAACAATCCGGCCGACGACCCCATCCTTCTCCTCGCCCTCAGCTCCGCCACGCAGCCGCTTTCCGAAGTCAACGAATGGGCCGAGACCAAACTCGCCCAGCAGATCTCGACCGTCGACGGCGTTTCCCAGGTCCAGGTCATGGGCTCGCAGAAATACGCCGTCCGCGTCCGCCTCGATCCCCGCGCCCTCGCCGCCCGCGGCATCGGTATCGACGAGGTCCGCTCCGCCCTCGACTCCAACAACACCAACCTCCCCGCCGGCACCCTCGACGGCGACCACAAGTCCACCACCCTCATCGCCACCGGCCAGCTCAAGAGCGCCGATGGCTTCAAGAAGGTCATCGTCAGCTACCGCAACGGCGCCGCCGTCCGCCTCGCCGACATCGCCAATGTCGAGGACAGCGTCGAGAACGACCGCGCCGCCAGCTGGTTCATGAACAAGACGCCCGCCGACGACGAGAACAGCGTCGGCGAGACGACCACGCAGAACCGCTCCATCCTGCTCTTCGTCCAACGCCAGCCCGGCACCAACACCATCAAGGTCGTCGACGCCATCAAGGACCTGCTCCCGTCGTTCCGCGCGCAGCTGCCCGCCTCGATCAGCCTCGATATCTACAGCGATCGCTCGCTCGCGATCCGCGAGTCCGTGCACGACGTGAAGTTCACCCTCGTCCTCGCCATCGCGCTCGTCGTCCTCGTCATCTTCCTCTTCCTGCGGAATCTCGCCGCCACGCTCATCGCCAGCATCGCCATCCCCATCGCGGTCGTCGGCACGTTCGCGGTGATGTATTTCTGCAAATTCAGCATCAACAACATCTCGCTCCTCGCCCTCACCCTCGCGGTGGGCTTCGTGGTCGATGATGCGATCGTGATGCTGGAAAACATCGTCCGGCACATCGAGAAGGGCGACTCCGTGATGAGCGCCGCCTTCAAGGGCTCCCGCGAAATCGGATTCACCATCCTCTCGATGACCATCTCGCTCGTCGCGGTGTTCATTCCCGTCCTCTTCATGGGCGGCGTCCTCGGCCGCCTGCTGCACGAGTTCGCGGTCTCGATCAGCGCGGCGATTCTCGTCTCCGGCTTCGTCTCCCTGACGCTCACCCCGATGCTCTGCAGCCGGTTCCTCAAGCCGCACACCGGCGAGCAGCAACACGGCGCCTTCTACCGCGCGACCGAAGCCATGTTCAATCGCGCCCTCGCGATCTACGAGTGGACGCTGCAGGTTTCCCTCAGATGGAAAGGCACCGTGATGTTTGTCGCCGCCGCGACACTCGGCCTCACCGTGTGGCTGCTGATCGGTATCCCGAAGGGCTTTATCCCGACCGAGGACACGGGCCGCATCATGATCAACACCGAGGGCGCGCAGGACGTTTCGTTCGACGCCATGGTCCGCTACACGCGTCAGCTCGGCGCCATCGTGGAGCAGAACCCGCACGTGCAGAACTTCTCCTCCTACATCGGCGGCGGTGGCCGCACCAGCTTCGGCGCGAGCAACACCGGCCGCATCTTCGCCACCCTCAAGCCGCGCGACCAGCGCCCGCCCGCCTCCGTCATCGCCGCCCAGCTCCGCCAGGACCTTTCCGGCATCCCCGGCCTCCGCGTTTCCATCCAGGTCCCGCCGGGCATCCGCATCGGCGGCCGCGGCTCCGCCTCGGTCTATCAATACACGCTCTACGGCTCCGACCTCCAGGAACTCTACCGCCTCGGCCCCGTGATGCTCGAAAAGATCCGCGAACTCCCGGGCCTCATCGACGTCAGCACCGATCTCCAGATCACCAGCCCGCAACTGATCGTCGAGATCGACCGCGACAAGGCCTCCTCCCTCGGCCTCAGCGCCCAGCTCGTCGAGGACACCCTCTACAGCGCCTTCGGCTCCCGCCAGGTCTCCACGATCTACACGCCGACCAACCAGTATTTCGTCATCCTCGAGCTCGAGAAGAAATACCAGCGCGACCCGCGTTCGCTCTCGATGCTCTACCTCCGCAACCGCGAGGGAAAACTCATCCCGCTCGAATCCGTCGCGCGCATCCGCCAGTCCGTCGGCCCGCTGAGCGTCGCCCACCTCGGCCAGGTCCCCGCCGTCACGATCTCCTTCAACCTCGCCGCCGGCGTCTCGCTCAGCCAGGCCACCGAATCCATCGAGGCGATCGCCGCCACCGTCCTCCCGGCGACCGTCACCGGCACGTTCCAGGGCACCGCGGCCGCCTTCACCAGTTCGCTGCAGGGCCTCGGCTGGATGCTGCTCATCGCCGTCCTCGTGATCTACATCGTCCTCGGCATTCTCTACGAAGACTTCGTCCACCCGATCACGATTCTCTCCGGCCTGCCGTCCGCGACCTTCGGCGCGTTGATCACGCTGATCGCGTTCGGCGAGGAGCTGAACATCTACGGCTACGTCGGCCTCATCATGCTCATCGGCATCGTGAAGAAGAATGCCATCATGATGATCGACTTCGCCCTCGAAGCGCGCCGCCACCACGGCAAGGAAGCAAAGGCCGCGATCTACGAAGCCTGCCTCGTCCGCTTCCGGCCGATCATGATGACCACCCTCGCCGCCCTCGCCGGCACGCTGCCGATCGCCCTCGGCTACGGCGCCGGCGCCGAAGCGCGCCGCACGCTCGGCCTCGCCGTCTGCGGCGGCCTCGTCGTCTCGCAGCTCCTCACGCTCTACATCACGCCGGTCTTCTACATCTACATGGAGCGCTTCACCCGCTTCCTGACCCCGAAGTCCGTCGCCGAAATCGAACGCGAGGAAGCCGCCGCCGCCGCCCCAGGCATGGCCAAATAACCGCCCAGGCCTTCCGCATCCCCCCTTCCGACTTCCGCCTTTCGCCTTTCACCTTCCGCCTTTCCGCCCCTTGAGCTTCGGCGGAAACCGCCAAACCTTCCCGGCTCCATGCCGTGGCAAGTCGAGTTTCGCGCCGGTGTCTGGCTCCCTCAGCTCGAGTGGTGGCTCGACGCCCATTTCCCGCAACGCCGCTCGTTTGTCTCCCACGCGCACGCCGATCACATCGCGCCCCACGCCGAGATCATCGCCTCCGCCGGCACCGCGCGGCTCATGCGCGCGCGCATGTCCGACACCACCCAGGTCGGCGGCCCCGCGCGCCGCCTCGAGCACGTGCTCGCATTCGGCCAGGCCGAGCAACTCACCGCCGACTGCGGCGTGACGCTCCATCCCGCCGGCCACATCCACGGCTCCGCCCAGGCGCTGTTCAGCCACGACACCCACGGCACGCTCCTCTACACCGGCGACTTCAAACTCCGCCCCGGTCGCTCCGCCGAACCCTGCGCCACGCCGCGCGCCGATGTCGTCATCATGGAGACGACCTTCGGCCGGCCGCAGTATGTCTTCCCGCCCACCGAGCAGGTGCTGCGCGACATCGCCGGCTTCTGCCACGCCTGCCTCGACGACGGCGACACGCCCGTGCTCTTCGGCTACAGCCTCGGCAAAAGCCAGGAACTCCTCTGCGGCCTCGCCGAAGCGCGTCTGCCCGTGATGCTCCACCCGCAGACGCTGCGGCTCACCCGCATCTACGAGGAACTCGGCATCACCTTCCCGGCCTACCGCGGCTTCCACGCCGACGAACTCCCCGGCCACGTCGTCATCTGCCCGCCGCAGGCGCGGAACTCCACCTTCCTGAAACGCATCGCCCGCCGCCGCTGCGCCATGATCACCGGCTGGGCCATGGATCCGGGCGCGATCTACCGCTACCAGTGCGACGCCGCCTTTCCGCTCTCCGACCACGCCGATTATCCCGACCTCCTGCGCTTCGTGGAGCTCGTGCAACCACGCCAGGTCTACACGCTGCACGGCTTCGCGCAGGAGTTCGCCACCACGCTCCGCGAGCGCGGCATCGAGGCCTGGGCCGTCAGCGAATCCAATCAGCTCGAACTCCGCCTGCCCGCCACGGTGGGAGGGGCTTTACGCCCCGACTCCGCGCCCGTCCCCCCCGCTGCGCCCACGTTGGCGCCATCCACCCCGCCTGCCGTTTCCGCCACTGCCGCCGCCGTCGATTCCCTCTCCCGCTTCGCCACCGTCGCCGAGGCCGTCAAAGCCACCCCGCGCAAACTCGAGAAGATCGAGCACCTCCGCACGTATCTCGCCGCCCTCGCGCCCGACGACGCTGCCTGGGCCGCCTTATTCTTCACCGCGCGCCCGTTTTCCCAGTCCGACGGCCGCGTGCTCGCCCTGGGCTGGTCCGTCGTGAAACGCGCCGTGCTCGACCACGCCGGACTCGACGAGGCCCACTACCGCGCCAACTACCAACGCTTCGCCGACGCCGGCGATGCCACTGAAGCGCTCCTCTCCGCCCGCCGCGAATCCACGGGCCTCACCCTCGCCGACCTCGCCCGCTGCTTCGCCGAAATCGCCACCGCCCGCGGCCCCACCGCCAAGCTCGAGCTCTTCCAGGCCACGCTCGCGCGCCTCTCCGCCCTCGAGGCGAAATACCTCGTCAAGATCGTCACGGGCGACCTCCGCATCGGCCTGAAGGAAGGCCTCGTCGAGGAGGCCGTCGCCGCCGCCGCCGCACAGGCCACCGACGCCGTCCGCGAGGCCAACATGCTCTCCGGCGACATCGTCGCCGTCACCCGCGCCGCGCGCACCGGCTCACTCGATTCGATCCAGCTGCGCGTGTTTCACCCGCTGCAGTTCATGCTCGCGAGCCCCGAGCCGACCGCCGAGGCCCTCCTCGCCCGGCTCGCTCCTCCCGTGTGGCTCGAGGAGAAATACGACGGCATCCGCTGCCAGCTCCACAAACGGGGCGACCGCGTCGAACTCTTCTCGCGCGACCTGAAACGCATCACCGCGCAGTTTCCCGACCTCGCCCGCGCCGCCGCCGCGCTTCCCGGCGACGCCATCATCGACGGCGAACTGCTCGCGTGGCGCGAGGGCCGCGCCCTGCCGTTTGCCGAGCTCCAGAAACGTCTCGGCCGCAAGGGCGACGATTTCTTCCTCGGCGCCGAGATTCCCGTCTCCCTCTCCTGCTACGATCTGCTCTGGCGCGACGGCCACCCGCTCCTCAAAGCCCCGCTCGCCGAGCGCCGCCGCCAACTCGCCGCGCTACTCGCCGCCCCCGCCCTCGCCGCGCTGCCCGCTTTCTCTCTCGCTCCGATCCAGCACGCCGCCACCGCCGCCGAAATCGAAGCCGCCTTCCTCGCCGCCCGCCAGCGCGGCAACGAGGGCCTCATGGCCAAAGATCCCGCCAGCATCTACACACCGGGCCGCCGCGGCCTCGCCTGGCTGAAACTCAAGAAAGCCTACGCCACCCTCGATGTCGTCGTGGTCGGCGTCGAATACGGCCACGGCAAGCGCCGCGACGTCCTCAGCGACTACACCTTCGCGATCCGCGACGAGGAAAACGACCACCGCCTCCTCACCGTCGGCAAAGCCTACTCCGGTCTCACCGACGCCGAGATCGCCCAGCTCACCGAGCATTTCCTCGCTCACACCCTCGAGGTGCGCGGCCGCTTCCGCACCGTCGTGCCCAACGTCGTCCTCGAGATCGCCTTCGACATCATCCAGCCCAGCCCACGGCACCAGAGCGGCTTCGCGCTGCGTTTCCCGCGCATCGCGCGCATCCGCACCGACAAGTCCGTCGCCGAAATCGACACGCTCGAAACCTGCCGCCGCCTCGCCCAGGCGAGCTTCGCCGATCCCGCGCCGAAGCCCGCGCCCTCCGCGTGAAACGCCGCCGTCTCCTCGCCCTCATCGCCCTGGCGGCCCTCGCCGGCGCCATCGCGTATTTCGCGCTCCGCTCGTCGTCCTATCTCCAGACGGTGCCGTGGTTGCCCTCGTTCATCGGCCGCTGGGCCGACGCGCACGGCATCGGCCGCAACTTCGTCGCCTTCTTCGCGTTCGGCCTCGCCTACTATCCGCTCGTCGGCCGTAGCCGCGCGCACGTCGCCGCCCTCTGCGCCTTCGCCACCGTGCTCGAGGTCGCGCAGCTCTGGATTCCCAGTCGCAACTTCGACTGGCGCGACATCGTCGTGAGCCTCGCCGGACTCCTCGCCGCCTGGCCGCCCGCCTTCTGGCTCGCGCGTCTCCGGTCCGCGTGAACTCGCCGTTCGTCCATCTCCCGGCGGCAGCGGCAACCGACTCCGCCGCGCTCGACGCGCTCCACCCCGAACTCGCCGGCTGGTTTCGCCGCCGTTTCGGTTCGCTCGCCCCCGCGCAGGCGATCGCCGTGCCGCAGATCCGCGCCGGACACTCGCTGCTGCTCTCCTCGCCGACCGGCAGCGGCAAGACCCTCGCCGCCTTCCTCGGTGTCTTCGATCATCTCGCCCGCGCGCGCGACGCGCGCGAACTCCCGGCCGGCATCGTCGCCGTCTACGTCTCCCCGCTCCGCGCCCTCGCCTACGACCTGCGCAAGAATCTCCAGGGCCCCCTCGACGAACTCGGCTGGTCCTGGCTGCGCGTCGGCGCGCGCACCGGCGACACGCCCGCGAAAGAGCGCGCCCAGCAGCGGCGCAAGCCCCCGCACATCCTCGTCACCACGCCCGAGAGCCTCACCCTCCTGCTCAGCCAAAACGGCTGGCTCGCGCACCTGCGCTCCGTGCGGTTCCTCATCCTCGACGAACTCCACGCCCTCGCGGAAAACAAACGCGGCAGCCTCGCCGCCGTCGCCGCCGAACGCCTCGACGAACTCATCGCCCCACCCGCGCCACCTCCCGCGGCCGATTCCGCCACCGGCCCGGAAGCCCTTCCCCCGCCTCGACCCGCCCTCGTCCGCATCGGCCTCTCCGCCACCGTCTCGCCGCTCGAGACCGTCGCCGAGTTCCTCGTCGGCCCCGGCCGCCCCTGCCGCATCGCCGAGGTCCACCAGCACAAACCCGCCCGCATCGAGGTCTTCTCGCCGCTCCGCGACCGCGCGTATCCTCCCGCCGGTTACACCGCCTCGCGCATGCTGGCCGAGCTCGGCACTTTCGTCGGCGGCAAACGCACCACGCTCGTTTTCACCAACACCCGCTCCGGCGCCGAGCACATCGGCCTGCGGCTGAAACAGCTCCTGCCCGCCCTCGCCGACCGCATCGAGGTCCACCACGCCTCCCTCGACCGCACCATCCGCCTCGAGGTCGAAGACCGGCTCAAGCGCGGCGAACTCCGCGCCGTCGTCTGCTCCACATCGCTCGAGCTCGGCATCGACATCGGGTCGATCGACACCGTCGTCATGGTCTCCGCCCCCAAGGGCGTATCCCGCGCGCTGCAACGCCTCGGCCGCTCCGGGCATTCGCTGGGCGAGACGAGCCACGGCGTTCTCGTCGCCTCCAACATCAACGACCTCGCCGAATGCGCCGTCACCGCCCGCATGATGGACCGGCGTGCCCTCGAGCCGGTGAAGATCCACGCCAATCCGCTCGATATCCTCGCCCAGACGCTCGTCGGGCTCGCGGTGTTCGGGAACGTCACGCCCGACGCCGCCTTCGCCCTCGTCCGCCGCAGCTTTCCCTTCCGCACCCTCGCGCGCCACGATTTCGACCGCGTGCTCCGCTACCTCGCCGGCGGCGGCGCGGCGCTCGAGCGGCAATACGAGGCCACGTTCGGCAAAGTCCGCGTCGACGCCTCCGGCCACCTCGCTCTCGCCGGCCCGCGCGTCGCCCGCGACTTCTACCAGAACGTCGGCACCATCGCGACCGAGAGCATGGTGCAGGTGCAACTCGGCCGCCGCCGCCTCGGCCAGGTCGAGGAGTCGTTCATGAAAGCACTCCGGCCCGGCGATGTCTTCGTGCTCAACGGCCGCACGCTCCGCCTCGTCGAAACCCGCCTGCTCACCGCCAAAGTCGCCGCTGCCGACAGCTCATATCCGACCGTGCCGCGCTGGAACGCGAACAAGATGCCCCTCGCCTCCGGCCTCGCCGCCGAAGTCGTGCGCCTCCGGGCCGGCCTGGCCGGGCGTCTCACCCCCGCCGCTCCCTCCGCCGCCGCGCAGCGCTTCCTCGAGGAAACGTATCAGCTCACGCCCGCCAACGCCCGCGCTCTCACCGAGCACTTCGCGCTGCAGGCCGCCGTCTCCCGCATCCCCACCGGCGATTTCTTCCTCGTCGAACGCTACCCGCAGGGCGACCACCTCCATTATTTTTTCCACGCCCTCATCGGCCGCTCGGCCAACGATGCGCTCTCCCGCATCGTCGCCCAGCGCGTGCACGAAACCAAGGGCGGCAACGCCCTCACCACGATCGACGACTACGGCTTCCTGCTCACCCTGCGCCCGTTTCAGGCCCTCGCCCCGGAGGAGTGGCCGGCGCTCTTCCGCCGCCCCGGCGCCGAGGAAGCCCTCCGCACCGCCCTCGTCGACAGCAACCTCGTGAAGTGGCAGTTCCGCGGCGTCGCCCAGACCGGCCTCATGGTCCCGCGCCGCGTCCACGGCGAGGAGCGCGGCGCCCGCGCGCTCCAGTTCAGCTCGGAGATCATCTTCGAGGTCCTCCGCCGCTACGAAGCCGACCACCCGCTGCTCGAAGAGGCCTACGCCGAGGCCACCCTCCGCTTCCTCGATCTGCCGCGCGCACTGGCGTTCATGGACGCCGTCGCCGACCTGCCGTGGGACGTCCGCGACACCCCGCGCGTCAGCCCTTTCGCCTTCGGCATGTTCGTCAGCCGCATCCGCGAAACCATGACGCTCGAGGACCCCGAGACCACCATCGAGCGCCTCTACCACGAGATGTATGGCGACCCCGCCGCCTCCGCGCCCGCCCGACCAATTTCACGTATTACGTGAAATCCCCCTTCCGCCTCCGTCCCGCCCGCCGGAGCCCCATTTCACGTATTACGTGAAATTCCCGTTCCGGCGGAAAACGGGGGAAACCCTTCGCCCCCGCTTCACTCCTCCCGGTCTCCGCCTTCGACCACCAGACGCAACGCATCCAGCCGCACCCGCGCCGCCGTGATCGCCGCCCGCGTGCGCTCGAGCCGCTCGCGCGCCAGATCGATCTCCTCGGCGCGCACGTGGTCGTTGATCTTCCGCAAATCGACCAGCCGCTGCAGGTCCGCGCCCAGCGCCGCCACCGCCCGCGCCTCCGCCGCCCGCTTCAACGCCCGCGCCTGCGCGTCCGCCTGCGCGTGCGCGTTCTCCAGCATGTCCTTCAAGAGGTCCGCGTTGAACCCCGGCCGCTCCAGGAACCGGTGGATGTCCATGTCCTCCACCTCCGCCGCCATCCGCACCGCCTCGCGCTCCGCCGTGAGGTCCGCGCCCCGCACATCGACCACGACCCGCACCGGCGTCGGCGCGAGAAACTGGTCCACGTGCCACTGCGAATCCGCGACCGTCTCCAGCACATACACCGCCTCCAGCACGAGATTCGGCTCGTCCGCCTCCGTCCATCCGAACGCCGTCGTTCCGCTCTGCGACTCCAGCAGCAGATCGATCGCATCCTCCACCAGCGGATGATCCGCCGAGAGGAACCGGATGTCCTCGCGCGCGATCGCCCGCTTCCGGTCAAACGTCGCCAGCATCCCGTCCGCCGGAATCGACGGAAAGCCCTCGATGTAGGCATGGCTCGGATCGAGAAACACGTCGCCTTCCTCGTGCTCCTTCACGCGCACGCCGAAGTGATCCAGCAGCTCGATCAGAAACCCGCGCAGGAACGGATCCGCGTCCGCCGCCCGCACGCGCGCGATCACGGCCTCGGCCTTCGGGCGGTCGAACGAGTTCAACTCCAGCAGCCGGTCCCGCCCCCGCTTCAGGCGCTCCGACAACTCGGCCCGGAACGCCACCGTCTCCGCGATCAGCTCCTCGCGCGCCGCCTGCGCGCCCTTGCCCGCCCCGCCGGTTTTCACCGCCAGCGCCAGCAGCCGCTCGCGGAAGCGCTGCTGGTAGTCGTTGCCGCCGTGCATCGGCGTCTCGAACGCGTCCAGCCCGCGCTGATACCAGTCCGCCACGATCTCGTCGGCACTGCCCACGAGGAACGGCACATGGATCCGGATCGTCTGCGTCTGCCCGATCCGGTCGAGCCGCCCGATCCGCTGCTCCAGCAGGCCGGGATTCAACGGCAGGTCGAAAAGCACGAGGTGATGCGCGAACTGGAAATTCCGTCCTTCACTCCCGATCTCCGAGCAGATCAGCAGCTGCGCGCCGTCGGGCTCGGCGAACCACGCCGCATTCCGGTCCCGCTGCACCAACGGCAGCCCTTCGTGAAACAGTCCCGATTTCACCGCCATCTTCTCCTGCAGCGCCGCCTCGATCGCCGCGACTTTCCGCTGCGATTTGCAGATGAGCAGGATCTTCTCGGTGCGCAGCTCCTTCAGCCGCGCCACGAGCCAGTCGATCCGCGGATCGTCGCGGAACGAATACCGCACCTCCTTCACCGCCTCGCCTTCCGCCGCCGGCGCGACGCCCTCCTCCGCCGCGAGCTCGCGCGCGATCCGCGCCAGCAGCGTCACGTTGTTCGCCGCATCGATCGGCGCCGGGCAATACTTCCGCTTCGGAAACCCCGTCATCGCTGCCCGCGTATTGCGGAACACCACCCGCCCGGTCCCATGCTGGTCGAGCAACGTGCGCAGCAGCTGCTCCCGCGCCCCTGCTTTTCCCGCGTCCAAAGCGGCCAGCAGCGCCGCCAATCGCGCGGGATCTTTGGTGAAGATCCCCTTCAGCGTGGCATGGTCCTTCGTCGTCAGCACGCGTTGCTCCACGAGTTTCTCCGCCACACCCGCCACCGTCACGAAACCCTCCGCCTCCTCGAGAAACGCGTCGTAGTCGTCGTAACGGTCCGGATCCAGCAACCGCAACCGCGCGAAATGCCCCGCCAGCCCGAGCTGCGTCGGCGTCGCCGTCAGCAGCAGCAGACCGGGCGACTTCGCCGCCAGCTGCGCCACCAGCGCATACTCCGCGCTCTCCGCCTCGGGACTCCACGCGAGGTGATGCGCCTCGTCGACCACCACCATGTCCCAACCCGCCGCCAACGCCTGCTCCCGGCGCCCGTCGAGCGCGGCCAGAAACGTCACGCTGCAGAGCGCGAGCTGCGACGTGAGAAACGGATTCAGGCCCGGATCGCTCTGCTCCAGCGCGCCGCAGCGTTCCTCGTCGAAGATGCTGAACCACAGGTTGAACCTCCGCAGCAGCTCCACGAACCACTGGTGCACGAGCGTCTCCGGCACCAGCACGAGCACGCGGCGCGCTTTCCCGACGGCCAGCAGCCGCTGCACAATGAGGCACGCCTCGATCGTCTTGCCGAGTCCGACCTCGTCCGCGAGCAGCACGCGCGGGATCTGCCGCTGCGCCACTTCGTGCAGAATATAGAACTGATGCGGGATCAGCTCGAGCCGCCCGCCGAGAAACCCGCGGACGTCCGACGCCCGGAAACGGGCCTGCGCCTGCAGCGCCCGGTAACGCAGGTCGAACACCTCGCCCTCGTCCACCTGCCCCGCCATCAGGCGCTCGTTCGGCAGGCTCACGCTGGTCACATCCGAGATCGCATCCTCCCGCACGCGCCGCCCGCCGCCCGCGTAGCTCAGCAGGCCGTCCTTCTCCTCGACTACCTCCACCACGAACGCCACGCCGTCGCGCGTCGTCAGCGTCTCGCCGGCGCGAAACTGCACCCGCTTCAGCACAGTGGTGCCGAGCGCATAAAGCCGCTTCTCCTTCGTCGCCGGAAACTCCACCGCGATGCGCTTCGCCGCCGCATCGACGCCTGTGACCACGCCGAGCCCCAGCTCGGGCTCGCGCTCGCTCATGCACCGTTGGCCGACTGTTCCGGGACTCATGCGGACATCAGGCGCGAGCCCGTGTCCGTTTCAAAAACTATTTCGCGCCCCGCGCCATCGCCTGCCGCGCGATGTCCCGCCCGGCAGGCGTAGAGCCCAGAGCGGAGAATCCAGCGCCCAGCCAAACCGCCCTACCCCTTTCTAATTCCTTCCTCCTTTCGCCTTCCGCCTTTCACCTTTCACCTTTCCCCCGCGTTTTTCACCGCGTCCAAGCCCGATTCCCCGTTTCCGAAATCGGCACGCAGCCGCGGAAGACGCCGGGAATCGGATCGTAGTTGAGCACGGTTTTTCCGACCTGCTCCGACGTGAAATAGCCGAGCAGCGTCGTCTCGCGGATCAGATGGAAGAAGGTCTTCTCCTTCGTCTCCGCTTCCTGCGCGATCCGCGCGAGGATCGCGTCCTGTTCCGCGGCCCCGAGCTGGGTGAAGCCGCGGCGGTGGGTCGACGCACTCGCCTTCTCCACCTCGGTCAGCCCGGCGGCAAACAGCGTGCGCTCCGCCGGCGTCATGTATTCGCCATACATCAGGTCGATAAACGCCGGCACGCCGACGTCCTGCGCGCCCGGTGTGTCCGTGCGCGGCAGGATGCGCTCCGCCACCGCCGCCGCGGTCGCAAACGGCCCCGGCGCGAGATGCCGCGGCCGCGCCCCGCCGGCACCCGCGGCG
>JACCDO010135392.1_pt1 | contig 24229 bp, 28 predicted proteins | sample 7446101 | NCBI WGS metagenome assembly JACCDO01 (sample SAMN15323440, study PRJNA562643) | freshwater metagenome | isolation source: river surface water | place: USA:Blue River Watershed | collected 2017-08-16
GATACATTTGAGTATGTCAAAAAGAAGGCCTATATGGTCGCAATGGTCCTCTTGATTGTGGGTGGCATCAATTGGTTCCTTGTGGGTGCGTTCAATGTCAATGTCGTTCAAGCGGTGCTGGGTAAGAATATTGTCAGCCGTGGAATCTTTATGCTTGTCGGCATTGCGGCCTTGGTCATTGCCTTTGATCGTGACACATACTTGCCCTTCTTAGGTGAGACCATACTGCCCTGTTCTGCGATTCAAGAACGCACTCCTCCCGGAGCAACAGTCTCTATGCAAGTCCAGGTTGAACCTGATGCCAAAGTGTTATACTGGGCTGCAGAGCCTGAGACCGAGCGCTTGGAACAAATAAATGACTGGCGCAAGGCCTATTTGAGTTATGAAAATGCGGGAGTAGTCAAGGCTGATTCATCTGGAATTGCCACACTCAAGGTCCGCAAGCCCCAGCCCTACCTGGTTCCTTGGAAGGGTCGTTTAGAGCCGCATATCCATTTCCGCACGTGTGGCGAGCGAGGTTTCTTGAGTCGCGTAAAAACTGTTTTTTTGAGCGATGGACATGTTGAAGGCTTCATCAATTAAAAAAAACACATACAAAATAGAAATGGAAGCATCTTCAACTCCAACTGGAAACATCTCTTCTTCTACGGGAAATGTTCAGTCTACCGTCAATACCAATCGCCGCAATAACAATGGTGCAAATAACAATCGTCGCTATAACAACATTCCTGAAACAGATCCGAATAATAATTCATCCAACGCTGGAACTAATATTTTAAATCTAAATGGAAATGCCCGGCGTAGACGCAATACTCGTCGCCGTAAAAATCGTAAGGCGAATCGCCGCGCTAATACTCGTTGGAGACGCTAAATTTAGTCCTGATGTTGCGCACGAAAGAGGAGGACATAGGAGCTTGAGCCCAAGAATGGTTTTTCTATGACGGTGCTATTTTCATCATCATACAAACCCCATTTTCCACTGATTGGACTGAGGCCCTGAGCAGTATAGTGTCCGCCACGAGCAGAGCCGTGATGATCAATACAGGCTTGGAGCGCATACTTGAAGTTCTTGGAGCGTTCAGGACTTGCGTCAGAGAAGAATTCGTCAAAGACAAGAGGTTCACCTTCTACAAGGCGCCAAGGACTGGTGATTTTCCGACCATCTGGAAGGAACCGCTTGAGCATTAGCACGAGACAACGAGGCATTCGCCAAATCTTACACGTTCGCACAGCGGTGGGCCGAACAGGTGCACACTTATCACACGCATATCCTTCAATGGTTTCAGGCTGCCAATCTGCACGAAGCATCTCTGGGATTGTTGGAAGATTGTCGTGCTGAACAGATGAAGGCACACTTACTTTGAGTGTATTAAAGGGTTCATACCGATAGAACTTGTGCTTACACCCCTGACATTCAGTTTCAAATTCAAAGAGGCCAAACCAGATATCCACAATGGGCGTATATTGTTTCTCAAATTGCTGCTTCCAAGAATCAAGGGCCTTGTAAATCCGATGATCTGTAGGAGAGACTGGAGGTGGGCGTTGAATGACAAAGTTGACTTGTTGCTTGGTTCCTTCAAAGATCTGATCAAGAAGGAACATTAGGAACTCGTGAGCATCTTGAGGTTCCCTTCCACGGAAATGATGATATCCTGCATTGTCTGCTGCTGCCAGCATATCTCGCCAGAAAGCATCTGGAGAGATATAGGCTGGATTCTGTTGCGACCACATTGTTTTGATAAGATCACGATAGGCTTCAAAGAGAGTTCCTGCTGAGGTGTCTTGAGTCTTTTTGAGTTCTGAATTGTCAGCTACGCACAAGAAGGTCATTTCGGTCATCATACGAAGTGCCTGAACAGCTGAATTTGCATAGCAAGTATTTCCAAGATTCCGAAGACCCACTACACCCTTCTGAAGAACTTCTGGAGCAGGAGCACTGTCTGTTTGAGAATTACTGGCCATAGTGTTTGTTACAATTCCACAAACACGTTCAAAAGTTTCAATTTTATGGTTGAGTTAAAATTTGAATTCGTAAGGTTTGCTTACGAAAAGACTAACACGACGATAGAAATGGCATCACCTACTTCTACTCAATATGAAACCCTTTACGGTGTAAACCTGCTTGATGATCTTCACAACTATTTCCCAGCCGTTCTGTATGATTCTAGCCGATTCCGTTCTGTTCAGGATCTCCTTCATTATATTCAAACATCTGCTCGGAATCGCTTTGATCTCTTTAGTTTCGGTCAACGAGCCTATCTAAATTCGCATCTGCCTGCTGAAACAACTCCTACTGAAGCACCCGCAACGCCCCAACGGTCTACCGATCTTTCTGGAGCAGACGTTCCTGTGCCGCCTGGAGCCCCTGCTCGTCGCCGACGTGCTGCGGGTCCTGTTCCTGCGCCTGCTTCATTCCAGAGTTCTCTTGAAGTCTTTCTAGATGCAATTGACAATGATCTGGGCACACAGCCTCCTGCTACCTATCATTCTGTATTCCAGTATGATAATCTTGGCCTAAATTCCTCTGCATCAAGTCTCTTGAATCTTGTCAATATGCTCGGTGGATATTCACCTGTTCCAGGCACTCGTATCATTCGCACTCAAAATCCACTCTTTGATGATGTTGAAGTCTTTCCTACTCCTGAACAAGTAGAAGCTGGAACAACTCGTGTCTTTCCACCTGGAGAAACTCCTTGTTCCATCTGCCAAGATAACATTGCAATCAATCAAATGGCTCGTCAACTGAACTTCTGTAAACATATGTTCCATATCAGCTGTATTGATGAATGGTTTGCTCGGAATGTGCATTGCCCTGTATGTCGTCACGATATTCGGGAAGTAAATGCTGAACACCAGCAGGCCGATACCAGTCACCCCTAATACAAGAAAATGTGAGTTGTAGCAATGTAACGTGTATTTTTATATCCCAGACTCTGTAAGATCTCAGCAGCTTTTCTAGCGCGCTGGCCTGTATTGCAGTAGATCAAAATGGTTGTATTTTTATCAGGAATTTCACGAGAAATCCGATCACGAAGTTCTGTGACTGGAATATGAATGCTTCCTGGATAGTAGCCAAGAACAGCACGTTCAACTGGAGTTCTTACATCCAGGACTACATTGTAGCGCTTTTGTGCAATTCCTGCTTTGCCCTCTGAAGCTGTTACATAATATGGAGACGATACAGAATACATATAGCCATATGCAAACACGACAACCGCAACAAGTAACAGGGCCACGGTGAGGAGTTTCGCAAGGTTCATTCTTGTTTGGCTGAAGAAAATCTTCGGCTTGAGTAGGATGAAATGGAGACCAATGTAATTGGATACATCGCCACTTCAACCTCTGTCATTGGATTTGGATCACAAGTCTATCATAGCTTTAAAACGCGAACAACAGCTGGAATGAGCTTTTCTCGCACGATATTTGATACGCTGAGCTTGGGTTTATGGGTATATTACGCAGCTAGAGTGAATGATAATCCACTTCTAATTGCGACGACCTTTGAATGCCTCTTGAGCGCAATCATCTTAGGATTTCTTGTAAAGCACAGGAAAGAGAGTATTGCTGTGAAAGACTATACACCTCCTTCCACTCCTCCTTCAGATCCAGGTTCAATGACAATTGAGGTAAAGATTGATCGGCGAAATTCAGTGTAGCCTTTTTGTATAATTGTGTATAGCTATATGTAATTTTCAGTAGAAAAAAACATATGTCTATGTTCATAGGTCATCGTGAAGATAGCACATAGAGGGCATTCCATCTGAAACCCAGTCTACAAGATCTTTATTTTTCTTTTGCGGTAGATTCTCACGGCGAAACCAGCCTATGTCCTTATGTTCATTAGGAAATACTGTATTAATTTTGGGAATCCGTTCTTGATCTTCAATGAGATGTCCATAATAATACATCCGTTTTCCATACCGACACGCACCAGGTAGCAGAGTATAATCTGTATTTACACGAAAGGTTGTCTCTTCCTACATTTCCCGAACGGCTGTAAAATAATACGCCATATCTTCGCGTTCATAGGTTCCCTTTGGAAATCCCCAAAGGCCAGATCTCGCATTTTGAACTAGAAGCAGTTCCTCTTTAGAATTTTTCAAAATAACGCCACCACCCTGAATCCCCGAATCTGCAAACATCCACCAGCCCAGTAAGAATCCGAACAGAAACCACATTCTAAATTTCAGAAGACGTTGTTTGTTTAACCCCGAATGATATTCGCAAGATCATCAGGAAGTTCCTTGATCTGCGTCATATAATAGGACTCAATATCCTTCATCATCTTGACTTCATCAGGGCCAATAAGATTAATTGCAGTGCCCTTACGACCAAAACGACCTGAACGACCAATGCGGTGAATGTAGTTCTCACGCTGAACAGGCAGCTCAAAGTTAATAACAAGACTGACTTGTTGAACATCAATGCCACGTGCCAGGAGATCTGTGCTAATTAGCACACGCACACTGCCAGTGCGGAATCCAGACATACGATTCTTACGCTCCTCCACATCCATCTCTCCGTGAATGTAAGACAGGGGAAAGCCCTCTGCAGTCATCTTCTCAGCAAGCCACTCTGCGCGATTCCGCTTGTTACAGTAAATGAGTGCTTGATTTACATTGAGCTGCTTGTAAATATCGCAGAGTGCATCAAACTTCCATTCATCCTTTGCGAGGGCTACATAATACTGAGTAATGCCTTCCAGGGTCACCTTCTCAGGCGCAATCAGAATGCGCACCGGATTCCGAAGGAGTTTATTCGCAACATACACAACATCTTCAGGCATAGTTGCACTAAACAGAGCGACTTGAGTTTCCGCGGGGAAACCCAGTTCAAGAATACTCATAATCTGTTCCTTGAAACGATCCTCAAGCATCTGATCCGCCTCATCAAGAACAAGAACCTTAATCTGCTGGCGGTTCAGTGCTCCACGATTCATTAGATCATAAATACGGCCAGGAGTTCCTACAATGAAATGAACTCCACGTTCAAGAACACGGAGATCATCACGAATGGGTGTTCCACCCGTTGCTGAATAGATCTTTACACCCATATAACTACTAAGGCTACTCGCGACCTTCTCAATCTGCTGGGCTAGCTCGCGAGTAGGAACAATAACAATGACCTGGGGTTTGTTTTGACTCAGATCAATACGGCTAAGAGAGCCAATGGTAAAAGTTCCCGTCTTTCCAGTGCCCGATTGGGCTTGTGCGAGAAGATCACGACCCTCTTTAATGGGAACGATGCCTCGTTTCTGAATTTCAGACGGGCGCTCAAAACCCATTGCATAGACTCCACGGAGAATCTCATCACGAATCCCCATTTCATCAAAACTCTGGTAAACAACAACATCATCGGTAGGTTCAATAACAGTCTCCATTCTAGTGTCTAATACTTGAATTTACACATTTCAATTTTAAACCATCCCTTTTTGTAAACTTGAGGCTCAAAGGATTGTCCGTTGGTAAAGTAGGAAAATGGCCGATGAATATGAACCCGCAGCTGAAGTTGATGAAGGTGAAGAGGTTATTGAAGATGCTGACAATGACTGTGGTCTAGAAGGCAAAGAGGCTGTGCTAGCAGATCCCCTTCAGGCCCTCTATCGTCATCACCCCGAGTGTAAAGTATACTATGCGGAAGTCATTACAGAGAAGCTTGTTCTTCTAGCAGCACCCCCAGATCATCCTACTCGTGCGGATGCACCTGATCCGAATCACCGAAGCCAACCCTGGCTTAGCCAGTATGAGCGCACAAAAATTCTGGGATTCCGTGCAAATCAACTTGCGCAAGGAGCCATTCCCTATATTACTCCACCTGCGCACATTGTAAATACCATTGATATTGCTCGCCTTGAACTCAAGGAGCGTCGCCTTCCCTTTATTGTAAGTCGTGTAATGCCTGACGGGAATTACGAGTTCTGGCGTCTTTCAGATCTTATGATTCTGTAAGACCTAAACACTTCTGTGTCTTTTAGTCTAGATGTGGTTCTTTGTGAAACCCGAAATTGAAAAAACCTACATAGACCCCGATGTCTATGCAGATTTACTCAAAAAGAACCCTACAGAAAACTGGCTTCATACCATAGCCTATACATCTAAAACTCTCCCCAAGCGCATCATCCTCAAAGACGCTGGAGATCAAAATCCCTATCACTTGTTTTTTTATATGCTTGCGCGTTTCTATTATGTAGATGATGGAGTTTCACCCATCTATTTTTACTATCACGAGACTCCAAAGAAGTATTTAACACACGCTGTCTTTGATTTACTACCCAAGCGGTTTGTGCGTGAGACCCAGAAACTTCCTGGATATGAATACGTAGATCTCCCAGGATGCCGGTGGCTGGTTGATGTCATTGATGAAAGTTGGATCTATTCGTATGTGCGTGATCTCTTCAAAGAGCATTGGGAGACTATTCCACAAGTCAAAGGCAAGTATACGTATATTTCACGAAATCCCCGTGAATGCCACGCACGAAAGTGCCTCAATGAAGACAAACTCATTTTGCCTTTGAAGAAGTTGGGATTTAGCATCTATACTCTGGAGCATATGACCTTTCTGGAGCAGATTCGTCTATTCCGCTCCTCTGAGTTCATTACAGGTGTTCATGGCGCTGGATTGGCCTGGGAAATCTTTTGCCATCCTGGCACTGTTATATTTGAAGTGGGTCGGCCCGATTTTTACGAACGACAACACCATTATATGCAGATCTGTATTATGATGGGACTTAAGCATTATGCCCTTGTGGAAGAGGGTTCCATACCATCACGTATTGAGTATCCAACTCAAACACCTGATGATGTTGTGATTCCTATTGACAAATATCTAGACTGTATAAAACACATTTTGGGGAAAGAGGTTGTTTAGAATATACGAATTCTATTGTGGGGAGCAATATACAAGGGATCATCGGGTTGAATATCAAAGGCTTCATACCACTCATCAAACTGACTCACAACCAGATTAACACGCAAGGGTGCAGGTGCGTGTTTGTCCAAGAAGAGACCCTGTAATACTTTTTCAGGCTTCTCTTTGATCCTCCAACTGACCGCATAGGATATAAAAAAATGCTGATAGGCCTCTTTTTGTTCCTCTGAATGTGCCTGTATACGCTGAAGTTCCATGCGTAATGCATCAAGCGCAATGGCCAACCCTCCTAAATCCGAAATATTTTCATTGAGTGTGAGTTTTCCACTGACAGGATGTCCAAGGACCTTTGCTTGATTGTAAAGCGCAATGATGGCCTTTGTTCGTTTGTTGTATTCGCGATTATCGGATTGCGTCCACCAATCGCTCTTTTTGCCATTTTCATCATAATCTTTTCCATCGGAATCAAAGGCGTGCGTCATCTCGTGACCAATGATGGCACCTAATCCTCCAAAATTCCAACCACGCGGTGCTTTTGTGTGATAAAAAGGCCATTGGAGACCCCCTGCTGGAAGTATCATTTGATTGGTATCATTGTAGTAATACGCGTTGACCGCATAGATAGCATCATCCCACGTATTTTCAATAGCGCATACTTTATTGACTTGGTTAATTTCATTGTTCGTATGATCTTCACCTAAGACTAAAATATTTTTAAGTAGATTATCGGGTGTTAGCTTAACATCTGGAAGGGGAGGAAATTCATTGGGATACGCAACACCCGTCCTCATATTTTGGAGTTTCAGAATCGCCTTCTTTTTTGTGGTGGGACTGAACCAGTCTGTTGTTTGAATGCGTTTGACAGCTGCTGAACGAATGAGATTTGTAAATTGAGTTGCGGTAGATTTCAAGGATGACGGCACAAAATCCTTCAAATACAAGCGAGACATAATACCAGGCATCCAATCCTGTAAGAGACGAATTGTCAATTCTTTCTGGGGTAACTTTTTGCTTTGACCCTTCAGTCTGTGTTCAAAGAACTCAAAATGAATCTGATCAAAGGGAGGAGGAAGCATAGGAAGCACATGGAGAATGATATGAACCGTAAGCAAAAGCTTCCATTCTTCAATGGACAATTTAGTAAGGGCCTTTGTTACAGTAGCAATCCATCCTGCTGGATTTAACCGAAATCGTGAGGTTTCCCACGTTGAAAATCCTAAGGTCTGCCAAAACTCATTCCAAGCAAATCCAGGATACAGTTCTTTTAACTCTGTGCCCTTTGCATACGTCTCATCTTCCGTTTGTGTTACGACGATCGCTTTGGCAAAATAGGATTCAATGGGCACAACAGGTGATAGGGGCATTGGCAGATCCAAAAGTTCTCCCACTTTATCCAACATCACACCATATGCTGCTAACGTTTTGCTTTTTCCAGGCGCTACACCAAAGTAATAAGTTGTATCTGGAAGGCCCAGTTGTCCTATGGACAATGCTGGGCGACAATATACGCGTTTACCCGCTTCATAATAGGTATAAAAAGATAAAAGACTTGTAATGCGATATTTTGTCATTTGGGCCAGCATTATACAGATATCTTTGCTATCACGAAGACAATGAACATCTTGAAGAATTTGTTTGAGCAAACTTACATTATTCTTTTGGATGCTTGGCCGCAATGCACTTTGAGCGACTTGTCCAACCTGAGCAAGTAGCTTTGAACGAGTGTCCTTGGGATCAAGATACTTTGAAAATTCCTTTTTAATTTTCTCTTCAAGTTCTTCACTGACACCAAATGCTGCTCGCCACGGTGGTGTTTTTACAGATCGTAACCAAGCACTGTTTACATATTCATAAAAATCATAACCGGGTCTCTTCAATACTTGAATAGGAGGAACTTGAGGAAAGTGAGGAAGTGCTTTTGGGAGACGCAGAGGTTTGCCTTTTCGGGTGCCGACTGGACCTTTTTTGTGTTTTTGTTTTTTTGTAGCGGATGTCATTGAATCCGGTGCCACCTACAGTAGCTTCAGGAACTAAATTTCTTCGTCCTGTAAGTGTTTCTGTATACGCACGACGTCCACGGAAACATTTTTTATACTGGGATTTATAGGCTCGCTGTTTCTGCAGAACCGAAGGTTCAGCAAATTCCATTCTTACTAAGCTTCAACATTTTCAAGCACCTGCTCACCAACCGTTGCCCCTTTGGTTTCAGGCTGTGCTTGCGTAGCAGCAGCACGCTGTTTTGTGTCAAAGAGTTCTACGATGTAACGTATGAGGGGATTTTGAACAGTCACATCCCTCCAAGAACACGAATCATAATAGCACATGTCCGTGTAAACATACAAGAACCAATTATTGTTTGTGCTCAAAAGGCGATATCCAGACAACTGCAAGTGTCCAGCTACCAACATAGAAGGCACATTTGCGTCTGGATCCACAGTATACTTGATAAGTAAAATACCAGGACGGAATCCATTGTCAAGCATAGAATACAAAAGCATTCTCTCTTTCTCATCATATGCCTCTACCTTCAAAAGATCCACTCTGCCCTCAGCAGACTGCTTCACCTCTGAAAAAATGGAATTCCATTCCATTGGAGTGCGCTTGACAATAAGATTTTTAGGCAAGATCCACTTCTTTTGAATGCCCTCAAGCCATTGCTTCTCTTTATCTCCATCTTCAATCTTACGACCCTTGAGTGTGCGAGCAACAACTGCCCATTTTTGTTCAATCTCCTCAGAGTCCGTAAAGATCCGAATAGGACATCCCAGATTCTCGCAGACTTCCAAATCCAAACGGAAACTATTGTTTGGATTTACACTAATAAAAACTGTTTTTACACCCTTCTGGCTAAAAAATCCCCAAATGTCTTTCAAAAAGGGAATTTCTCCGTCATCTGTTGGAAACAACTTTGTGAAGTCTTGATAAGGATTCCCTTGCTGCATTTCTAAATTGCCGGAATTATTGCCTCCACTGTTTTCCGCAGTTCACGCATTGAATGAAGATGGTCATTGGTTCATCTGCTGAGCGCGTCTGAAGTTCATAATATGTGCACTCACGCTTCTTACAACGCTTACAGAAGAATTGGTCAGTGGCCATTGACTTGTTGCCCTCCAGGAGGCGCTTTTCACGCTCAAATTGACGCACTGAAAGATCCTTCCAAAGCTCAGGATACAGATCATTGAAATTAAAGGTGGTGAGTTCCTCTAGTGTAATCTCTCCAGCTTTGAAACGAGCAAAGAGGCTCTTGTTTTGAATATAACTGTTAGGATGAAGATTTCCCACAATGGACCGAGCATTGGAGAGATAGATCTGAACAAAGAGAGGTTGATTCCAACTCAGGTGAATGTGTTTCTTCTTGGCAACTTCCAGTGAATTATTGTAAATGTAGTGTTCCAGTTCAAGGTGTTGGCTTTCTGTTAGAGAAGACTTGAGGAGTGACTTAATGGCGGCCACAACAGTTATCCGCTGTTGTTGTTTGGGCATTTCACTAAAGGAAGTGCTTGCTGTAAGTTCAGTTTCGTCACTTCCCAGAAAGAAGAGCGGGATATCTTTGGCTTTGGATTTGGTCTTGGCTTTGGAGGCAGCACGTTTGACAGGAGTTGGAAGGATCTCCTCTTCCTCTTCTTGTGCAGCTTCCTCTTGTTCCTCCTTTTCTTCCTCTTCTTCATAATCCGATTGTTCCTTCGTGTCTTCTTCATCTTCAAATCCCTCATCCTCATTTTCATATTCTTCAAGCTCTTCCTCATCTTCATCCTCCTCTTCTTCATTTTCATCCAGATCTTCAAATCCTTCAAACATCTGAGTATAGAACATTTCATATTCCTCAGTTGTCATAGGAAGGGGCTTTGCGAATGAAGTGTCTTCTTTGGTATGAAGAAGGACAATATCTCCAAAGAAGAGTTGATTGTCAAGGGGAGGTGGAAGTTCATGCTTATTCTCTGTGCCAGCCTTTCCCTCTTTGTATCCAATGAGCTGTAGACTGTGCTTTTTCCAAGGAAACTTTCCAAGGAGTTCTGGGGCTGTCTTTTTCTTTAAGAACTTTTGAAGATCAGTCAGCTGACACCCTTTTTCCTCAGATTGAATGGAGATCTTTGCACTTTTGATCTCACCAGTATGGCTAAGAACGAGTCCAGAAACAGTATGGGGCATTCTTTTTGAAATCCGTAAAACACGCTTAAATAGCAAATCAAATTTATAGGGTAGGGGACTCCAACACGTTTGAATGAATTTTGTTGTTCGCACGTGGACTTCAACAAATAATGACACAATGACTTATTCTAAACAAGCCCTTCGTTACAATGCTGGTGCTTGGATTGCCGAAATCTTTGACAATCAATGGACCAGTTATGATCTTCTAAAAACTGTTAAGCTGTCTGAGACTCAGTGGGAGGAGTGGCTACAGCCTCACGAGGTTCCAAAACTACCTCGGGATTCGTTTGGGGTGGAGGAGTTTCTTTATTCTCAACTGTCTCCTTCTGAGATTCAACTAAAGGGTTGGACTGTTCAAACGACCCTTCGGGCTTTTTCTGAAGAGAGCCGTCCAAATCAAATTCGGGATCAATCTTCTCAGCAACAGCCTCAACTGAACGAACAACAAGGGAAGCCTGTTGTTTTGAACCGCCGACAGCAGAGACGAGGGAAGGGAGGCAAGCCACAAAAGCCGCAAAACACGTCCGCTTTGTCTTCTTCAAGTCAAACTTCCCACGCGCAGCTGCAACAGCAAGGTCCAAGGAAGCGGGCAAAACACTCTCAACCACAAACACAAGCTGTTTCAATTTCTCTGCCGATTCAGCAGTGGAAGCCTTTACAGATTCATTCAACACAGCCTTTACAACATCTAACACCAATTGCTTCTTCTGGGAGCCCGAAAGGCTCGCAAGCTTGTTTGCCTCGGCAGCCAAAGAACCGCCCAGAGACACAATCAAAGAGGCGTCCCATTGTTTATGGTTTACTATCTCCTGCGCAAGGTCCTTCAGTCTGCAGAATTCTGGACTAGTCGGAGCCAAAGAAGTTGTCATTTCTACTTGGAGGAAAAACTTTCGTTTCCGCAGAGCATTTTTTCGCCAGTAGCCGCAGATGAAGACAAAGGTCGGTGTAGTATTAGTTCTTGCAACACTCCTTTTCGCCATTTATCTGTATTTCTTTGGAAAACCTGAGGGATTTGCGATTGAAACACCTGCTCCTGCGCCTCCAATGGAACAGCCACCTCCCCATTTGCCTGAACGAATCATCGCGCCTGCGGGTCCTAACTCACCCAGCCAGCAAGCAGATCTTGAAGAACCTCCGGTAAGGCTTCCTGGGCCCAAGGATATGGACCCCTACGCCGAATCCTACCGTGAGAGCAACTTTGGGGATGACAATCGCGCGCCTGAAAAACTCTTTGGACCGGCTCCTTTGCCGACAGTGACAGATGTTGCTCGTGAAAGTGGTGTGGCATCGGGAGTATTATCGCCTTATCAACCCTCTGTTGAACAATTTAATCCTGAAAATGCGCAAAATGGTGGTGAATTTATACGTGGAGGTGTCTTTGCTTTTGACAAAGATGAGCAAGTGAATTACTCGCAGTTTTGAGACCTTAAGGAACCTCACAACCCATATATAGAATGGATTCCATCCGCTCAAGTTATAAACCCGCTCAAGGTGTTCAGTATATCCATACAAAACCAGCCGCACACGAGGCTCTTCAGAAACTCGTGAATGGCTGTTTGGAAGGACTGCGAATCTATCAACCCTTTCAGGGTGACAAGGCCACAGTGCCACTGACTCGGAATCCCTTCTATGCACTCATTCATAAGAATCCTGTAGAGTCTGGATTCCTGATCTTTTCCCCTCGCCATACACCCATTTTTATTCACGAATCCCTTCGGCGATCCCTTGTCATTCGTATGCGCCTAAGTTCTACTATGCATAACACAACAGCAATCTTTGCGGTGAGCTTGGACAAGAGTGATGGACTCCTTTGGCTTGAAGATGTCCTTCACTGGAATGGTGTCTTTGTGCACAAAACACAGGGTTTAACGGAACGACGCAAACTAATGAAGGCGTTTCTAGATCATCATTGGATGCCCGATGCCCGATGTGCTGGAGGACTTCAGATTCGCATTGCGAATTATCAGAGCTTAGAAACTCTTAAAGATCATCAAGATGAAACAACCTGGTGGGCCATTGATCTATGTCCCGAGCAACAAGATCGGAGACGGTTTCGTGTCAAAGCTGCTGGTGGGAAGTTCAGTAGCCTTGTTGCTGAAGCCAAGCCTGTATCGGGTCTTCCTGATGTGTATGAACTTTGGTCTGCCGAGGATAAATGGGTAGGTCGTGCAGCCATTCAGGAACTTTCCCTAAGCAAGCAGATTCGTGAGACCATTACGAAGGAGAAGGTGTATGTAGAAGTGGATTGGAGTCCCAGCTTTGAAAAGTTTCGTGTTCTCAAGATTGTCAGTTCAGCAACTCCTCGTTCGCCCTCTGCTCGGTTTGATGCAGCAAAGACAAGTGGTCAAAAACCACCAGCAATCACCGATGATGAATAAAAATGTCTCCCGAAAACAGAATGAGCGACGTCACGCGGAGAAATAAAAGAAAGTCTCGCCGTGGTTGTGGACGGAACCAGATCGGCGGCAATGTTGGTGCTGGATATGCGGTTGTTCCTACACCGGTTGATCCCACCCACCCTTTTATTGGCAACTCTGCGCGTATTGATAACATCACAAGTTGCCGTGCCCAGACTCCCGATTACGCGATTACGCCCCCTCCTGCTCACGGACTCCCGGGTATGTATGGAGGTAAACGTCGTCGTGGAATGAAGGGCGGCAATGGAACAGCAGCGAAGCCCCCTCGTCATCCTGGACGTCCTGCTGCTCCTAAAATCGTTGTCCCGGAGGCGGAACGACTCAAGAATGAGGCTTTTGTAGCGTATGCGACTGGCAATAGAGCTACGGGCAGCAAAAAGTTGGCGGAGGCCAAGGCAGTTATGACCAAGACCCTCAAGAATAAGGGTATTGCGGTCGTTTACAAGCCAGGTGCCTCACGGCGTGCTAGCAGGCGCAGAATGAGAGGTGGTGCGTATACCTTTAATCTGACATCTGAGCCTGTGCCTATTGGTGCTGCCTTGTCCCAGGGTGGATACCCCGAGGTCCAGAAACTCGGATGCCAGGGAACCATTACCAATCCTCTGAATCAGGGTCCTCACACAGGATCCAATCCTACAGGCCCTAACTCCGTCAATCAGTGGGCCCTTGGTGCGTCCATTGCGAACAAGATGTCTGGTGGTGGCGGTGTTCCCACAGGAGTTCAAAATCCTGTTGGCACTGGATCTCCTTACTTGGACTTGAAAGCCATCCCTGGCACACCTGGTGGCACTGGAAGTCCCTTCTTGACATCTCCTACGGCTGGCTATGACAACAAGCCTAGCACCTGGACTGATTCTGTAGGTGCGCCTGTCCAGCTCCAGATCCCTTACAATGCTCGCATTATGAACCCTGCGTGCATCAAGACGGGTGGTAGTCGTAAAAAGTCTCCTATACGAACTCCTAAGTATTCCCCTTCCAGATCTGGGAAAAAAGCCAAAACGCCTAGATCACGTTCTCGTAGGGCCAATCGTAAGCATTAAAATATGACATTTATACATTTTACTGTATGGTATTTCATATTCAATCATCTGCAATTGCGCAACCTGATAAAGCCACTTCCGTGACTTTGGGTTGATGGAGGGCGACTCGTTCATTGGCCTCATTGACTTGATAGATCTTGTAATGACACTGCTTGTAATAGGCTAGACGCTTTCTCCATTGGCCTGTATATAAATCGTGTTGATCTACAACATCCAAGATACGATGTTCTAGAGTCCTGTTTTCAGGCCGCACACGAAGAATACGTCCCGTACTCTGCTCTACTTTTTTCCGTGGGCTCACAAGTGCGACAGCGTTTAAGGTTTTGATATTCATAGCTTCACTGGCCATTGCATAGGTTGCTAAGATCACACGCGCATCAGCCGCTGTTTTCTCGCGATCTTCATCTTTCATACCTCCGATGTAATATCCCATAGGCACATTGAGGGGTCGTAAGAGTTCTTCAAAGACTTCCAAGTGTTGAATGCGTTCACTCAAAATAAGAATTCGCCGTTCCTCTGTTTCTTGAATCCAGAGTTTCAGGATTTCAGCGATGCGTTCTGTCCGAGGCCGATACTCTACAACTTTTCCCAAGAGCCGAGCCATGACTACATCTCCTTTCCAGTCTACAGGGACTTCTGCATAGTCCGGATCTTCCGATTTGTAGAACAGGGACAGCACACTCACAGTTGCATCGGGTTCCCGAGTTTTCTCCCAATAGACTGGTGTTCCCAAGAACCATTCAAAGACTTTAGAGAGTCCATCATCTCGTGTAGGAGTTGCTGAGAGACCCAGCATCCATTTAGTTTGAATTTTCATGAGGGCTTTACTGAAATGTGCTGCGCCTAGATGATGACATTCATCAAAGATAGTAAATCCATAGTCTACAAATGTATTTCCTGGAAGGTCCTTTTGTATAATCGTCTGAATCATACAGATTGTACAGTCGTATTCTTTGACTTCCCTTGTAGGTTCTGTAGCAATACCTGCCTCTTTGAGGCGTTGAACAAGTTCATCCTTGGTTCCACCGACTTTGAGTCTAGCTTCTTTTGCAAGAGCCTTGAGTTCAGGTAGGGTTTTGGGCTTGCCCACTACAATTTCAGGCTGTGTTTGCTGAAGATCACCCTGAAAGATGCCCACACGAAGACCTGGAAAGAATGCTTCAATCTCACCCTTCCATTGATTTAAGAGGAATTCCTTGTCCACAACAATACAGAATCGTTTTCCAAGACGTGCTGCAATGGCGAGAGCCATAAATGTTTTGCCTTTCCCACAGGGCACACAAATGAGTCCATTTCCACCGGCTGCTAAGAATTTATCAATGATGTTCAATTGGTAGTCATAGGGTTTGCCTGAAAAGACTGCTGTGGATGGTAGCGCCTGACCTTCCGAGAGAAGATTGGCTTGTGGAACACCGTATTTTAGGAGGCCCCATTGCCGAGGGAGATAGATCCGTTGAGGAGATTCATAGAAGACGGGAAAAGATGCTTGTGTCGCCGCTGCAAATTTTGCATTGACAACGGGACTTACTGTAAGTTCTTTCCGAAGACCAGCAAGTTCATCAGGTTCTAATGTATCTTTCCGAATCGCATAGCCCCGATTCGTTAAAACGCGCGCGAGGGTTTGAATGGAATCCATACGTATCTTCTTGAAGCAGGCAGAATTTCAAATTTAGGAAGTCCTTTTAGAATGGCTAGACTGCCTGTTGAAATGAATGCGTCAAATGCTGTTTCACTTGGAAGTGCAGTGTTGTTTCTTGTAACCCCCTTCTTAGCGGGTTCCACCTTGAGCTCAATGGTAGATTCTCTTGTGGGTCGTATTGTCCTCATAGCATTTGTTCTCTATGGAATTACATTGGGTCCTGTTGCGGGTGTTTTGAGCTTTTTAGCTGCTGCCGCACTGTTTGTTGAACGGAATCGTGTCCGCATCGGCATCGCAAAGAATGCTATTATCACTCGTGGTTCCGCTCCAACGCTTGGTCAAGTAGATATGCCGCATAGCAATCCTGCTCCTGTTCAGGGACCTATTGAAGATGTGCCGTGGCTTCAGTATAGTCAACGTGATTTCTTGCTGGAAGGAAATTCATGGAATCCCCTTCCTCCAGGAGAATCAGAAGACGCAAAGAAGGTCTTAGAATCACAGTTGTATCCCAATGATCGTATAGATCGGTTTTATGTTAAAAATGGATTAGCACCTCCTACGGATCCCAATCAAAGCAAAGGATGGTTTTAATTTAAAAGTGTTATTTTCCTGCGATCAATCTCTGCGTCAGTCAATGACTTCTTAATATAATACTTATCTGCGATTGAACAAAAGGACATAAAATCTGCTTTTGAAATGTCAGATTTCCATGATGGGAATGCGACATTTAGATAGTCCTTGAATGGTGCATCCAAATAGCAAGTCTTAGGCACAGCAAATCTAGGGCTTGTCAGAGTGCATGAGAAATATGCGGGATGCGCTGGATTTTGGGGAACTACGATGTCAGGACGAGAGCCCTGAGGGCACTGCAGGGTTTCAAGTCGTTTGACATTGTAGCAGCTATCCTTTTTGTTATAGTTTTGGGGTTCCGTCTCATAAATAACACAAACCTTTTGACCAGGGATGTCTTGTTTGGGTGCTTTTCCATCTGGTGTGCGATTCAGGGAGCAGCAACCCTTTGATTTCTTTGCAGGATCTTCAAAGTAATTGGGCATACTGGGAGGGCACGAACGATTTGCTTTTACCCTTAACTCTTCACGAAGGAGTCGTAAGCAGCTTGGAGTAGACATTGAATCGGATGAAATACTACAGACTGTAATACCACTGCATTGACCATCTACAATGTCTCCCCTGCAACACAACATATCACCCTTAGAATCATAATTTTGTGTGCCGGAAGGACATGCCTGTAATTGTATGTCATTGTCTTGGGTTGTCGGAGATGCCACAAAGGACTCTTTTGTTTTAAAAAAGAGTGCTGCGTAAACGGATATGCCCAATAGCAGGAGGCATACCAGAAGAAACTGTAAAGGAACGACAATTTTCATTCTCCTCTCTGACTTTCACAAGGTTTATTATGCAAAGCGCCCAACTACAAATCCAAGGACACCAAAGATAATAGAACACAACGCAACAACTGGCATAGCACGGAGGTTTTCAGGCAAAGTAAAAGCAGACAGTCCATAGGTTCGTAGATTCAGTCCACCATAAAAGAGGACAATCAAGAGAAACAGACTCGCAAAAGCAATAACCAAATAGACTAAAAAGTTTTCAATTTCATCGGCTGAAAAAGGTGTCTTAGGATTGATGGGTCCAGCAGCAACAACAGCCGCCTGTTGTGAATCCTTTAAAGAAGCAAGGGTGACATCATCAGGTGTAATATTGACCTGAAGTTTGTTGTCCTTAGATATATTTTTTAATATGTCTAGGGGAACACATTTAAAATTTTGGATGTCAATCTGCTGAGCCATTCTCTATTAAAGATACGGAATGTAGGGCGGGCCATCAAACTGATACACACTGACTTTGCCCTCCTGTCCATTTGCTGTATGGACTTTGTCGCCATTAAAAATCTCCTCACAACCTACACTGTCTTGACAGTCACGCCCCTTAAATTGAACAGGCACAGGCACTGGATTGTAGGTATCCGTTCGGGTATAATAATTGTAACGATCACTGCGCGTGGCTAAACGACGGCCGTAAAGAGGTAGTGTTTGACCATTGATTGTTTGTATAAAACCATAGGACTGATATTTATCGGGTAGACCCTGTGTTGCAAAGCCAAAGGGAGGAGGAAGTGCGCCCCCTACAGGAATTGCTGGAGGAGCTGACCAAAACCGAAGCGGCTCTGGCGCACGAGTATACCGGTCATCTCCACCTCCTACTCCTAAGGCAATTTGAACAGGTGGCGGTGGACGCTGGTTAAACGCATTTGCATTGAAGAATTGCTTGGTTGTGAGTGTTGCTATTTTCTCTTGTGTGTCCGCCTGCATAAATGAAAGGCCTAGAACAAGAATTCCCAGCAGCACTACAAGAAATACAATGACTCCTGGTGAAATACAAAAAACACCGGGAGGACAATAGATTTCTGACTTACGAACCATCCTATTCAACATCAAGCAAAAAACACGTCAAGCAAACATTTTTCAAATCCTTGTATGACTTTTTTCAAGTGAATTGTCTTTACTTGGGTCCAAACATCTGGTTAAATGTTTCCACAAGTTGCTTTCCATCCGTTAACATAGGCTTCATTGTGCCCAACATCGCCATCAATGACTTCTGAGTATCAATGAGTTTTTGAGTATCTTCTGACATCTTCTTGACTTGATCTGGCTGAAGCGCATTCAAGGCATTCAGAACAGTTGTGCCTTGATCAATGTGGAACCCACCCTTGTCCTCCTTCGGCAAGACACCTAACTTAAAAAGACCATCGGCATCTCCTTCATTCTTGAATCCTGATGTTGTTTTGGGCTTGACTTCAGCAGCTTTGCTCTCTGCAGAGGTAGATTTGGACTCAGCAGCAACCGGCACAGGATTCTCACTGATGTCTTCAAAGGCCTCAACATATCCTGACGCATAGACTCCTACAGGCGCTTTCTCCTGGGGCTTCTTCACTGACTCCAGGCGATGAACAATCTCTACCGCGTTTCCCGTCATAAACCCTTCCTTGCGATTGTATTTATTGATGAGAACAGCTAAGACACCCGTGATTAATGTCGCAGCCGTTGTAATTTCAACAGACTCTGAGATTCCATAGACAATTAGACCCATTGCAGCAGCAAGTAAGAAAAAGGCAAAAGGGATCGCAAAGATACCATAGATTGTGAACAAACCTAAGATTCCATAGGAGAGTTTGCGTGTAACCTCCGTAGATTTCATTCTCTATTTAGGCCTTGAGAAGAGGTGTGATAACACGCACCAAAACCCAAAACGCTGCGCCAGCCAAAAGGGCCTTTGCCCCGAGACCAACCATTGTCAATGAGCCAGTTGGCAGGACAAGATAAGGGATGTAATGAGCAACCAAGAGATTGACTGCGGGCAGACTCAAGACAAAGAAGAGTGTCGCTACGATCAGCGGTGTCTTAATCTCTTGCAGTATACGGGCATACCAATTCTTCTTGGGTTCTTCATATTCATTATCATTCATATCAGAAGGCATTTGCTTTCCTCCAGCATACATTTGAGCCTCAGAAGGGCGATTCATACCATACATAGCAGCGGCAAAATCTCCAGGCGTCGGGTGATCCTTGCCGATAACATGCGCCTGTGCCGTAAGTGGGTCAGCAGCTTGAGGAAACGAATTAGCAGGAGGGACACCCGGAGGTAACTGAGATGGAAGAGGAGGAGGTGGTGCCGCCATACCACGAGATCCGGTTTGAACTGAGTTGCCGTTTCCGCCAGAAGAATTCATATCCATTAAAATTCTTTCAACAAGATCATTATCCTGAGAGGAACTAGGACCTTTCGCATCAAGTTCTGATAATAATGTCCCTGCGCTCGCCATTTTTTTCTGTTAAAACACATTGAGTAAAAAACTCTTAGTTTCCGCGCACGGTCACAAAAGGTTCTATGACTCCCTCTGATGGACAGTCAACCGTATGAGTTTTAAATTGATAACACTTGGAACCAATTTTGTAGGTTGTTTTTTCAACTTCGTGAGGGGGTGGAGCTTTTATGACTTGACACTCAGATCCCTTGCACAAGGGACGAAACAAGGAAACGAGTGCTATTCCAATCATCATACTAAAGAACCAATGAAATTGTGGTGTATCAAAGAATTCAAACATCCTTCCTGAACACTCTATAGAATGTTCTCGTATTTTGAATGGAAGCCCTTTTTTGTAGGATTACTCATTGGTCTTCTTTTGCTGATGTTTTTCAAGCCTGCGAAGGAGGTTATTTACAAATATCCTCATCCAAAGACAATTGCTCAACTTGTGTATAAAGATCATAATAATGCGTGTTATTCCTACAGTGTGAGTGAAGTAGATTGTGATAAAAATGAGGGCACATTGAAAGATTACCCCCTACAATAAATTTAGTGTTTGAATCTACGCTGATTGATAATTGCACCACGACGAGCGGCCTGTTGCTCGGCTTCCGAAATAACGGACGCCATTACGGGATCAACTTCATCACCTTCCTCAGGTGTAGACGTGACTGTCTTCTCACGAAGGCGCGCACGCCCTTCTTCAAGGGCTTTCCCCCATAAGTTTTCACCACGCCAACGTTTGGCGTTTTGAAGATTTGGATCTTCACTGTCCATATCCACACCAAAGAGGGGCTCATCTTCCTCGGCATATATAAGTCCCTTTGTACCTGTCTTTAAAAGTAGGGTACGGAAGTCTTCACGCTTTGTTAAAACATCAACCACTTTGTCTACAATCTCAGGATTCACCTTCTCCGCTGTTAAGCCTTTTGTAAGAAGATGAAGTGTTCGTTTGCTGCGTGTTCCTAAAATACTTTCAAACAAGGTCTTATCTCCTCCTTGATTTGCAAGTTCTCCTAAAATAGCTTGATAGGCCGTAAAATATTTCACGGGTCCTACTTGAAGTTCAATGGGCCAATGAATACCCAAGATTGTATCATCTGTAACAGCATAAAATTCAAGATCTTCACCACCACCTGTTTGACTAGAGGAGGTTGCTTCCTCCTCTGAGACCTCTTTCAAAAAGTCTTGATACGGTAATGGTACGCGTTTTTCCATAAAGACCACGGGGATCCCATACATACCTTCAATAGAACGAGTTTCAGTCTTGTTTTCAAGATCAATAAAGTTTACTGGAGGATTTACTAAGACATCAAACCACCTTTCACGAGACCGATTGAGTGTCAATTGGCGTTCTCTCAAGGCTACTCGCATAGCACGCTGAACTACTTCTCGTATGGCCTCAGTACTTCCGGTGTCTCCTCCATCTTTGGACCCTTGAAACTCTTCCATGGCCTGTCGTAAATTCTCCTTTGATGTTTCAATGTTCTCATAGATCTTGTTAAACTTGGCTTGACGTGCTTCCCAGAGATCTTTTTGTTCTTCGGCTGATTTTACAGCATAAATAGGAATTTCAATCGTCTGCTCCTCTCTTGATTTTTTGGGATCTTTCTTGTCCTCCTTGGCCGGAATAAATGCGTTGCCTTCAGGTGTAAATGTAAAGTCATAGGGGTTGGATGCACGTAAATTTGCCCAGTCCTCAAATGTAATTTTTTTCTTGGACTTCACAGTGCGTGTAGCCATCTCTGTGTTTCTATCCAGATGTTTTTTTTCAGAACGAGGACAAGATGGCCGCAGCAGCAAAGTCTAATACGTTGAACAATACGCTTCGTCTTGTTTTCAGTCTTGCTCACGCAGTCTTACTTGTCTTTTGCGTAATTTTCATCTTTGTCATTCAAGGCGAAACCCAAATGCCTTCATTAGCCTTCTTATTAATGGTCATTCCAGGTGTTTCCTTTGCGATTGGACTCCTTATGAATACCCTCATTCAATACTTGGCCTGTTCTAAATTGAACGCTGTTCAGATTACGTTGAATAGTCTGTTTGGTCCTGGACTTGTAGCTGCGTCTCTGGTTCTGTTGTGGTTGATGCCTATGCTTGAAAATCCCGTTGTTTCTATTTTGCCTGAAACCTTAACTCCCCTTTATAAAAAGGCCATCAGTGAAGGGTTCTATGTCTTCTGGGCAGGATTGTATGCTCAAGTTATTGCATCTGGATTTTTACAGGTATGTCCGACTTAATCTGTGTCTGGTGAAGGACCAATGTAAATGTATTTCGGGACACCTTCCTTTGCTGTACCCTCCGTATTCAACATATAGTATCCCTGTTTCAATTCGGGAGGTCCTGATCTACTGCGACCTTTGGGTCGGGGAACTTCTTCTGAGGCAGTGGCAGTCGCGGAAACTGTTTCAATCTGTGTCCATTCAACCCCTGGCAGAACACCCAGTGTTGCGAGAAGTTGAATTGAGAAGAAACTCACTATAGCCCAGCTTATTGCAAACAACCAGAACGGCAACCATGTATAGCGTTCAGGATTCCGCCCAAGTCCAAACTCTTTCCAAGCCCCATCGTCCGCAAACATAAGACGAGGTTTGAGTGCTAGGATAATTCCCACTCCCAGCAAATACAGGAGACCACTGTATAAAAGAATTCTCATTCTATCTGGTCTTCAAACAAAAAACTATCAGTTTTCACCTTCCATATCACCGTGCGCAGGTCCCATTTCGGGTCCCTCTTGATCCACAATAGGCATACCATCTCTACCAATCCTACGTCCCTGAGGCATACTTATATCATTAGGACCCTCTGACCAGTCCACTTGGCCATTCTTAATACGATCTTCACGCTCCTTCTCCCAGCGATCAGGATCATATGCCCAGATGGCCTTGGTGCCTCCAATTGCATAATCGCCCATACCTAATTGCCTCAACATACGATCCAATCGTTTTTCTTCTGCGGATTTGTCTTTGTTCTTATTGATGAACCGTTGTTTTTCCATCTCCGCAATCTCCGCAATCACACGACGAATCTCTTCAGCTGTATAGCGTTTGCCCTGATTATAATACTTGCCCAAGAAACAGCGGATGTTTCCCCTGAGTCCTGCTTCATCATAGGCCACAAAGGCTCCATAAATCATACTCTTTGTAAGTGTCTTGATAACGGTATCACTCTGTGTTTTGAGGACTTTCTTACGGAGATTCTTCAGCACCTCAGTAATTGCATGAAGTTTTTTGATAAAGAGCTGTGCGGATTCCCTGCGAGACTTGCGAACCTCTTCATCAAGGGTCGGATCATTAAAAAAATCCTTAAAATTGGAAGCAGGGCCCGATTGAGGAATGAGAATCTTAGTAACAATCTCTTCTCTGTGAGGTTGACCCAATTCATAATCTTGTAAGACATGCTGAAGGGGATCTGTGGTTTTGTTTGTAACGCCGCGATTAAAAGGAATGATAATGTAAGTGCGCAAGAAATTGACTATCTCTTCAGGAGGTAATTCAGCCAATTGTTTCAGAATATCCACCGCATACATGTCACCTGTTTCACCGGATGTTGTGACATCCTCGCCACACTTCTTAAGATTGACTTTGCCTAGACGGGCTCTAAGAGTTTTTTCGTGTTCTGTCATTCGGGTTTCCATCTCTGAAAGGGCTTCAATACGAGCCTCATCCGTTGCATTTTCAGGTAAGACGCGGAACGGTTGAAAGTGTGATTTCCACCCCTTCAACACAATTTCACGTGTGGCTCCACTGTCATCTGTCTTCTTGACAATGATTTGTGGATAAGGAGCAGGATCCAGTCTAGATAAACTTAACATAAGAGATGTGTAGTCTACCTTTGTGGGACGAGGAGGCGGCACAACCTTCAGTCTATCGTGAACTGCATCCAAGAGATTTTGGAAGTTGTCTGAATCTCTATTAACGTCAGCAGCATCCAATGCAGCAGCGCCATCCTTGTCTACATTGTCATAGGTAGCAGGATCTTGACCAAAATCCAATTCGCAATAGGGACAGATATTGTTGTATCCAGGTTCATGAGGAAGACCCTTACGAGGTCCCTGATAACACACTTTCAAGAAAACGCGTGAATACAGACTCTCAGGTGCTTCAAGACGAATCTTGGGCTGAGGTCTTGCGGAATAATGAAGCATCAACCGAGTTCCACGAGGACCTGTTGGTTTTGTGGTTCCAGGAGAAGGGATGTCTTTCTCTGACCAGAACTTTCCAGGCTCTGTAATGGAATCAAAACAGCAAGAGATGGTTGTATCAGTTGTCTCTACAACATTTTCATC